>ERZ808252.263-NODE-263-length-53916-cov-32.766454_pt1 | contig 53916 bp, 44 predicted proteins | sample MGYA00521242_ERZ808252 | MGnify/ENA primary metagenome ERZ808252 (study PRJEB31516, sample SAMN03275581) | gut metagenome | biome: mammalia-associated habitat; material: feces | host: Papio cynocephalus | place: Kenya | collected 2012-08-07 ... | reverse complement strand
CACGGGGAGAAAAGCAAAACACTACGGGGATTTGCCTAAAACCCCGTAGTGTTTTGGGTCGGCGGCCTAGAAGAAAGCGAACAAGCCAAAACGACGGGCGCCGCGGTCGCGTCAATTCTTGAAACTGCGGGCGAGCGTCAGGGCGAGGACCTGCCGCGCGCCGGCTTTCTTGAGGACGTCCGCCGCTTCCGAAAGCGTGGAGCCCGTCGTCAAGACGTCGTCCACCAAAAGAAGCGTGCGGCCTTGGATGCCTGACGCGCGGCGGACCGTAAACGTGCCCTTTACGTTCTTCCGCCGCTCCTCTTCGCTCAAGCCGGCTTGGCGCTTGGAGTGTCCGCGGCGGACAAGCACGCCCTTCAGGTATGGCTTTTGAAGGCGCCGCGCGACCTGTTTGGCCAAATAGGAACTCTGGTTGTAGCCGCGCAGAATGCGGTGCAGGACAGTGACGGGCATGGGGAGCACGCAGTCGATTGCCTCCACGTCAAATCGCGCATAGGCCGCCGCCTCCAGAAATGAGCCGAAGTCCTCGGCCAGCCAGACATGGCCGTTATATTTGTAATTCTGGACCATTGCACGGGCAATCCCCGTGTAGTACAGGGCTGTCGCGGCACGGTCAAAGCGCGGTTTGTGGATTTTGCAGTCTTCGCAGAGGAAGTCCGTCTTGACTTCCTCGACGGGGCGTCCGCACACACGGCAGCACCCTTCGTGTTGCTCGACAAAGGGCAAGCGCATCAAGCAGTGCGAACAAACCATGCCGGAAGGCCGGTCGGTCCGTTTCCGGCAAACCGGACAGAACCGGGGCCACAGGAACTCGCACAGGAGATAGCCCAGCCGCCGCAGATTCATCGTTCCTCTCCCCCGGCGCTAGGCGTCCGCTACGGGGCGCCCGTCCCGCAATTTCAGTATGCGCTGGTTCGAACTGCCGCGGAAGCGCAGGGAGATATCTTTGAGCTCCTCTATGAAAGGACCGTCCACGAGCACGTCCGTCATCCGCAGAATGGCGTCCGTATCCGCCGTGCGCCAACGCGAGGGAGCGAGGAGATCCGTCTCCAGGACGCACCCCGTGTAGATCCAAAGCGTCTTTGTCGCGCCGAAACGGGCGCGGAAGCGTTCCAGAAAGGGCCGCAGGGCGGCTTGGTTCGCCGGTTCCAGGGGTTCGCCGCCCAGGAGGGAGAGTCCGGCAATGTAGGGGTTGTCGAGGGCGTCCAGGATTTGGTCCTCGGTTTCCCGGGTAAACGACTGGCCGAAGGCGAAATCCCACTGTTTGGGGTTGAAACAGCCCTTGCAGCGGTGGGTGCAGCCCGAAACGAAGAGGGATACGCGCACGCCCTCTCCGTTGGCGATGTCGAAAGTCCGTATCGCCGCGTAGTTCACGACACGTGAAGGACGCGCTCTTTGATTTCCTGCGTGCGCCCTTGGTTCCAGAACTGGCTGCCGATGTACCCGCAGGTGCGCCGCGCCACATTCAGCTTCGACTCGTCCATGTTGCCGCACTTGGGGCAGCGCCAGACGAGCTTGCCCGTATCGTCCTTCACGATCTGGATTTCGCCGTCGTAGCCGCAGACCTGGCAGTAGTCGCTCTTCGTGTTGAGTTCCGCATACATGATGTGGTCGTAGATGAACCGCATGATGTCCAGAACCGCCGGAATGTTGTTCTGCATGTTGGGGACTTCCACATACGAGATTGCCCCGCCGGGGGAGAGACGCTGGAATTTCGCCTCGGTCGCCAGTTTCGTGAACGCGTCCACGGGCTCCGTCACGTGGATGTGGTAGGAATTCGTGATGTAGTTGCGGTCCGTGACGCCCTTCACGACGCCGAAACGCTTCTGCAGGCACTTGGCGAATTTGTAGGTCGTCGATTCGAGCGGCGTGCCATAGAGCGAATAGTCCACGTCTTCCGCGGCTTTCCACCTCGCGGTGAAGTCGTTGAGCTTGCGCATGATGGCCAGGCCCAGTTCCTCGCCTTCCGGCTCGGTCAGTTTATGGCCGGTCAGCGCGTAGACGCACTCCCAAAGGCCCGCATAGCCGAGCGACAGGGTGGAGTAGCCGCCGTGCAGATACTTGTCGATGACCGTTCCTTTGGGCAGGCGCGTCAGCGCGCCGTACTGCCACAGGATGGGCGCGGCGTCCGAAAGCGTGCCCGAAAGGCGTTCATGGCGGCAGCGGAGCGCCTTGTGGCAGAGCTCGAGGCGCTCTTCCAGGACCTTCCAGAACTCGGTCAGGTCGTGCCGCGCCGAAAGCGCCGCGTCGGGAAGGTTGATGGTGACGACGCCCTGGTTGAAGCGTCCGTAATACTTGGGCTTGCCCGTTTCGGGGTCGATGTAGGGGGTCAGGAACGAGCGGCAACCCATGCAGGTAAAGCAGTGGCCTTCGCCGTTCTTGTCCACCTTGTACTCCTTCATCTTCTTTTCGCTGATGTAGTCCGGAACGAGGCGCTTGGCGGTGCACTTCGCCGCGAGCTCCGTCAAATACCAATACGGTGCGCCGGGGGTGATGTTCTGTTCCTCCAGGACGTAGATGAGCTTCGGGAACGCCGGCGTGATGTAGACGCCCTTCTCGTTCTTCACGCCGAGAATGCGTTCATTGAGGACTTCCTCTATAATGAGCGCCAAATCCGCCCGTTCACGTGCGTTGCGCGCCTCGCCCAGGTACATGAAGACCGTGACGAACGGCGCCTGCCCGTTCGTCGTCATCAGCGTGACGACCTGGTACTGGATGGTCTGCACGCCCTTCTGGATCTCCTTGCGGACACGGCGTTCCACTATCTTGTCGAACGCTTCCTTGTCCATTTGCACATTCCCGAGGGCGCATTCCGCCGCCAGATCCTTCGCGATCGCCTGCCGCGAAACCTCCACGAACGGCGCCAGGTGGGTGAGCGAAATGGACTGCCCGCCGTACTGGTTGGACGCGACCTGGGCGATGATCTGGGTGGCGATGTTGCAGGCCGTCGAGAAACTCTTGGGCTTTTCGATCATCGTGCCCGAAATGACCGTGCCGTTCTGGAGCATGTCCTCCAGGTTCACGAGGTCGCAGTTGTGCATGTGCTGGGCATAGTAGTCCATGTCATGGAAGTGGATGATGCCCAAACGATGAGCCTCCACGACATCCTGCGGCAAAAGGATGCGCGCGGAGACGTCCTTCGACACCTCGCCCGCCATATAATCGCGCTGGACGGAGTTGATGGTGGGATTCTTGTTCGAATTCTCCTGCTTGGCGTCCTCGTTGTTGTTCTCGATCAGGGTCAGAATCTGCTGGTCGGTCGTGTTGGCCTTGCGGGCGAGTTCGCGCTTGTAGCGGTAGACGATGTAGCGCTTGGCGATCTCATGGGAACCCATCTCCATTATCTTGTTCTCGACGACGTCCTGGATCTCCTCGACCGTCATGGCGCGGTCGCGCGCCTCGCACACGCCGGCGACTTCCTCGGCGATCAGTTTGATGCGCCCTTCCGTCAGAGCAAAACGACAATCCACCGCCTGGGAAGCCTTGCGAATGGCGTTCGCAATCTTCTCAATGTCGAAATCCACTTCCTGTCCACTGCGCTTGATGATCTTCATCTGTTTCATGGTCGTCTCTTTTCGCCCTCTTCTCAAATCTGTTCTTTCTTTTCGTTCAAATTCTCTCTTTTCGCACGCACGGACCGCGGCAGAAAGTGCCGCAAAAATCTATACGTTGTAGTTGCGTGGTATATGATACACTAAATCTTGTGTTTTGGCAAGGGGGTATTTTGCAACGCCTTCGCCGGGAAACTGCACCCTGTCGTGAGACACCCGGGACAGAAGGATGCGCAAGAGCCACCCCCAGGAGGGCGGCGCACCGGCCCCATCCCTCCATCAGGCACGGGAATGCGCCAAGTCCGGCAGTGGTGAGACAGTCGCCTCCCTTCTGCCGCGCACGGCCGTTCCGGCGCAACGGGGTGCCCGTTCCGGCGCAACGCCATCACCGTTCCGGCGCAACGCCATCGCCGTTCCGGCGCAACGCCATCACCGTTCCGGCGCAACGGGATCACCGTTCCGGCGCAACGGGGCTACCCTGCCCAGGGGCGGGAGGCGGAATTGTCCGGAAAGAGTCCTCGCCCTAGGGATTGTTGCCAAGAGGACTCCGAAAAATTTACAGCGAGGTGTCTCGCCACGCTTGCAATTTGCGCCTCCCGGGAGACTAACGGCAGGGTTGCAGAATCCAGCGCTTGTTGAACCAGTACCACTGTTCGGGATGGGCCGAAACCTCGGCGTCCAGCAACTTGAACGCCGCTTTCGTCAAACGCGCCGATTCCGCCTTCTTGTCCGCCGCGTCGGGATCGGGGTACAGGGTTCCCAGGTGCACGAACTCATGGCGCCCGCCCGTCCGCCGCATGGCCGCCACAATCAGCGGCACCCCGCAGGCGACGGCGAACAGGGCCCCCGCATGCGAAACGTTCGCCTTTCCACCTAGGAATTCGACCTCGACATCGGGCTGCGGAACGCGCAAGTCGGGCAAAATCGCAAAAACCCGTCCGTTTCCTATGGCGGACTTGATATCCACGAGCGTTTTGGCGCGTCCTCTTTCCACGACATCGAAGTCGCCGTATTGGCGCTTCATCCACGCGTCGATCTTGGGATTGCGCTGTTTCGCGGCGATTGCGCACAGGCGCAGGCCGTATTTGGACATCGACCACGCCGCCATGTACCAATTCCCGGAATGCGGCACCATGACCACCGCGCCGCGTCCGCCTACCAAATAGGATTGGAGTTTATCCTTGTAGTGCTGCCCCGCCATGACGTAGCGGTCCATCCACTTCCGGTCCAGATGCGGCGCGCGGATCATTTCAATCGCAATCTGGAGGACGTTGACCAGGCTCTGGCGGGCGATGCGGCGACATTCCGCCGCGGACTTCCCGGGGAAAACGCGCTGGATGCGCGACAAGGTCCGTTTGCGCTTGAAACGCAGGATATCGAAGGCGAAAATCCCCATTCCCTTCGCCAGGCCCATGGCGAGACGGTAGGGCAAGGCATTCACAAGCGCACAGGCTCCACGAAGGAGCCCGTACTCCACATGGGTCTGCAGGGCGCTTTTCTTCATGGAACCGCCCAAATTCCGTCAAAAATGCGCTGGACGGGGCCGGTCAGCGTGATATTCGAGAAACCGTCCGCCGCGTACGCGCCGTCGACGACCAATGTATCGCCGCGGACGGTGCGGACCTCCACCGGGAACGCCCCGTTCCCGTTCGCAATCCCGACAAGCGCCGCGGCGACCGCCCCCGTCCCGCAGGCGAAGGATTCCGCCTCTACGCCCCGTTCATAGGTACGGATGGCGACGTTATGGGGAGAAGACCAGTGCACGAAGTCCACATTCGTCCCCTCCGGGCCGAACGCCGGTGCGTTCCGAATGCGGCGGCCTTCCGAAACGACGTCGACGGACCCTAGATCGGGTTCTTCGACAATCTGATGCGGGACGCCCGTCACGATGAAGTTTCCGCGGCGGTTTCGGGGGGCGGGCATGGCCAGACGAACCTGCGTCGGCCCCAGCAGCCGGGCGGTTATTTCGCCGGCGTCCGTCTCGAAACGCATGCTGTCGGACTGTGCCGCGCCGATTTCGCGCGCAAACGCCGCGACACAACGCGCCCCGTTCCCGCACAAATCGGCGGAAGAGCCGTCCGGATTGAAGAAGCGCATGCGGAAGTCCGCCTTTCGGGACGCCTGTACGAGGATGACGCCCTCGCATCCGATGCCGGTCGGGCGGTTGGCGAAGGCGGCGATCTGGGCGGGTGTCACAAGCGGGAAATCCCCCTTACGGTCGTCCACCAGAACAAAATCGTTCCCGGCGCCGTGCATTTTGACGAATTTTATGGCCTTTTTCATCAGAAAGAGAAGATGGAATCCAAATAGCTCGTCACCGGACGCGGCATTTTCTCGCCCGCCTTTTGGCGGATGAGGTCCGCCAGAATCTTGTAGGCCTCTTCCAGGACGACATCATTTTCGCGTGCGGCCTTGTTGCGTCCGCGGCGGGTGCGGGTCTGCGGTTCTTCGTCCTCGCCTCCGGACTCTTCCTCGTCCTGCAATTCGCGGTCTTGGGCCATTTGGGCCTTGCGGACGGCATAATTCAGGGAGACGAACGCGCGGTCCATCGCCTCTTTCGTGCCCTTGACGTGCGCCAAATGCCGCGCGTAGCGTTCGTTTTGGGCCAAACGCGCCGCGGAATTCGTCGCGAGGACGGGAATATAGTCGGGCAAATCCCAGACCATTCTGTAATTGGCGGGTAGAATGCGCGTAAAGGGGAGCGCGTTGGGGAGCTTGTCCTCGCCGATATCGAGCGAATCGAGAATCGAGGGGAGGTGGATATCCGCCTCCACGCCCTTGACCTGCGTCGAGTCGCCGTTTATGCGGTAGAAACGCGCGGTTGTCAACTTGAGCGAGCCGTATTTCTCGGGGCCAAGCCCCATGACGGTCTGGACAGTCCCTTTGCCGTGCGTGCGGCTGTCGCCCAAAACTATGGCGCGCCCCGTGTCCCTTAGGTGGGCGGCCACGATTTCGCTCGCCGAAGCGCTGGCACGGTCCGTCAAAACGACAATCGGTCCGTCAAAGGCGACCGGATTCCCCGGCGGTATCGCAAGCGGCTGGATGAGGCGATTGTCGCGGATAAGGACGACCGGGCCCGACGGCACGAAAAGCGCCGAAAGCAGGACCGCTTCCTTCAAACTGCCGCCGCCATCGCCGCGCAGGTCGAGAACAAGCCCCTGGATCCCCGAGGCATTGAATTCGGCGACGTATTTCGACACGTCTTCCGCACTGCTGCGGTAGCCTTCGCTCCCGGGATCCTTGTCCATCGTGCCATAGAAACCGGGCAAATAGACGTAGCCCACCTTGTTCGTCACCCCTCCGAGCGAGACGCGTTCCACATGCCCCGTCGCCGCGGCATCGTCCAGTTTGATTTCGTCGCGCGTCAATTCAATGCGCTTTTTCGTGGCGCCGCTCGTATCCTTTCGGGGGATGATCTCGAGCGTGACTTTCGTGCCTTTCTTGCCGCGGATCTTGCGGATGGTCTTGTTCATCGGCTTCCAAAGGACGTTTTCCATCTTGCCGGGCTCGTTCTGGACGCCCACGATCTTGTCGCCCTCCTTGATGCGGCCATCCACGTCCATGGGGCCGCCCGGCATGATTTCCACAATCTTCAACGCGCCATTGTCCATGGACAGCACCGCTCCCACGCCGCAAAGCGTGAGATTCATGTCCATGTCGAAGTCTTCCTTCGAAAGCGGCGACATGTAGTCGGAATGCGGATCGTACGCGTGGGTAATGGCGGAAAGGAAGTTCTGCAGGATGGTTTCCGATTCCGGCTCGGTCAGGGCGATGAAATATTGGCGGTAGCGCGTAATGAGATTCTGCCGCGGATCCGTGATTTCCTCTTCCAGATCGTCTTCCGCGTCCGCGTCGTTCTTCGCCGATTCGTCTTGGACGCCGTTTTTCTTTTCCGCGTCTTTTTGGGCTGAAGCGACCGTATTTGTGGCCGAAAGAAGCTTGTTCGTCTTTTCTTCCGCGTCCAGTTCGCGGGAAATGAGCTGCACAAGCATCTCGTTTTTCATCTTCAGCGTCCAGCGAACTTCCGCTTCTTCCTTCGTCTCGGGCCAGGGCGCATTCTCGCGTTTCAGTTCGTAGACTTCGTTCGTGCCGTCGAACGCAAAAGAGGCCGTCGCCAGAAGATTGGTCGCGAAATCGATCCGTTCCTTGAGCCGTTGGCAGAAAAGCCGGTGCACATCGTAGCCGAACGAGACGTCTCCGGACTGGACTTCATCGTCCAACGTCGTTTCATGCGCGGCCAGGCGGTCCAAATCCTCCTTCAAAAAGACGGAATGGTCGTAATCGTAGAACGTCACGAGATTCGTCCACGCCTTGCGTGAAATCGCATCGTCCAACGGACTTTGCAAAACATGGCACCGCGTCAACGTATTGGCCATGCGCACGGCGATTTTACCGTAATAATCCTTCGGCTGGGGCGATTCCGCCTCGTCCGCACAGGCGAAATAGGACAGTCCTGCGGCGAACAAAACAGCGAAAAGGAACAGAATTGCGATCTTTTTCATTTCAAATTCTCCAATAGACCAATCAACCGTGCGAGTTCGGCCGGTTGCAGAATGACTTGGGACGTCTGAAAACACGTGTCGATTTCGGCCGCATTCATGACGACGACACCTTCCACTTCCGCGATATGCGCGGCGAAGGTGTCGCTCGCGAAGGCCAAAACCGGCGTGACAGGCCCGTCATAGCCCAGTTTCGCGAGCACTTTCCGGACGCTTGCCGCTTCCCGCGCCGCCTGCGCAAGCGGGGAATGGTCGGGAAGTTGACCGTCCAAAAGAATATGATTTTCTTCGACCGTGACGCGTCCGCGCCAACATTTGGTCTCGATCGCGAATACGCCCGCCGGGCCTATCACGACATGATCCACGCGATAATTCCCCGCCTTGAAGTCATTGTAGACGTGATAGGTATCCGGAATCTTCCGCAGAAGTCCGGCGACATGCTCCTCGCCGCGTGCGCCGATAAAATAGCGTTCGATACGCTGAAGTCCCCTGAGGAGACTCAATCCCAGGAAAACAAGCGCACCCACAAAAAGGATGACACCCGCCAAAATGGACGCGAAAATCGCAAGCGCAAACGCGAATCCGAGGAGCATAACCGCGGCAAACACCGGCCAAAGCCCCAAAACCGTGCCTTTCACGCGGGCCCATTCACCCGGAATACCATGTATTTTCGCCATAACCCACTCACTTTCCTTTACTTAGCGCGGCGGCAATCGTCGGCGCGTCCAGTCCATAACGCGCCTCCAATTCCGCCGGCTTGCCCTGGGCAATATACACATCCGGCCAGCCAAACCGGCGGTCCGCCCCAATCGCCTCGCCCAGGCCGCCTAACAGGCATCCATTCTCCATACTCACGATTTCCATTCCCTTTGCGCGCTGTTTTGCCAGGCGTTCCGTGTCCAAAGGCTTCAGCATGCGTACCGGGACGACTTCCACATCCCCCAGTTCTTTCGCTATCGCATTCGCTTTCGCGAGCCAGTCCGGCGTAACCCAAAGGGCGATCCGCGGCGTTTTCGCCGGCTTTACGGGATCCAAATGCGCCGGAGCGGAACCGCGCGGATAGCGGATAACCGTGGGGCCCGGCCGTTTCAGGGCTTCGTCCAGCATAATCCGCAAATCTTCCGCGTCTTTCGGCTCGACGATGGTGAGCCCGGGCAGCATGCGCAACATCGCGTAGTCATAGAGACCCTGGTGCGTGACCCCGTCCGCCCCCACGATTCCGGCGCGGTCCACGCAGAAAACGACCGGCAAGCGCGCGATACAGACATCGTGCATGACTTGGTCTATCGCCCGTTGGAGAAATGTGGAGTAAATGGCGACAACCGGACGCAGCCCGCCGGCCGCCAACCCGGCCGCGAAGGCGACCATATGCCCTTCGGCGATACCCACGTCGAAGAACCGCCTGGGGAATTCCCGGGCGAACGGCACAAGACCCGTTCCCGTCATCATGCCCGCCGTCAAGGCGACTATCCGACCATCCTTCCGCGCCGCGGCGCAAACCGCCCTTCCAAACACGTCGCTCCAGGTATCTTCCCGCCCCGCTTCGAGGGGCACGCCCTTCTCCAGGTCGAACGGCCCTACGCCATGCCAACGCGTAGGATAGTGTTCCGCCGGCGAATAGCCCTTGCCCTTCTTTGTGACGACGTGCACAACGACACTGCGCTTGTCCTCCTTCGCCACGATAAACGCCGCCTTGAGCGCCGCCAAATCGTGTCCATCCACCGGCCCGATATAGCGGATGCCAAAGTTTTCGAAGTAGGAATTGGCCAAAAAGAGCGATTTGACGCGGCTTTCGAGCAAATGATAGAGTCCGCGCAGGAACGTCAATTTGAGCGCGTGCCCCGCTTTTTCGGCGGCGGCCTTCACGCGATTGTAGCGCACGCCCGAAATGAGATGCCCCAAAAAGCGCGCAAAACTCCCGGCGGGCTTGGATATGCTCATTTCGTTGTCGTTCAGAACAACGATGACCTTGTTCGTCGCCGCGGCGCAATTGTTGAGCGCCTCGAAACTGGTTCCGTTGACGATGGAAGAATCGCCAATGACGGCAATGACATGCTCGTGCGTACCCTTCCGGTCGCGCGCCGCGGCATATCCTTCCGCAACCGACAAGGCAACCCCGGCATGCCCGGCAACCGCAGCGTCATAGGGGGATTCAAGCGGATTGGGAAAGCCCGAAATCCCGTCCAGCTGGCGCAGAGTCCCGAAACGTTCCGCGCGATCCGTCAGAATCTTCCAGGAGTACGCCTGGTGGCCCACATCAAAGACGACCTTGTCGACTTTCGGATCGAACACGTCCGCCAGCGCGAGGCAAATCTCCACCGCGCCCAAGGACGAGGCGAGATGCCCCCCGTTCCGGGATACCGTCTCCAAAATCTGACTGCGTATCTCCTGCGCCGTCTTCATTCCGCATCCTTCCGTTTCAGAAGAAGAAGCGTCGTGGCATTCTGTCCGAAATCTTCCATTTCCATCGCCAAATCGTAGTTTTCGCGCAAAATCCGGCAGAACTCCGCCTGTTGCGCCCACGGACGTTCCGTGCAGGCCGGCGGAACGATCGCGAACGAATAGCCCGAAAGCGCCGCAACTTTGGAGGGAGCGGACGCCAAAAGCGCACGCCATTCGTCATCCGAAAGTTGGCTGAAAGGCCCCATTTCGAGCCCGCGCGGCACTTTCCGTCCGGCTTCCACGGCGAGATAGAGGTCCTGCGTAAGGATGTCCGCCCCGCCCGGATCCAGCTTTTCGACTTCCTTGGCCGCCTCTTTGAGCTGCGCCAATTCGGGTTTCGCCTTCTTGCACGTCCAGAAACGGTCCTGTCCGTTCGTGGTCCATTCCTGCAGGAGGGGCGAACCGAAGGAACCGGCCCAGGCGAGGCCCAAAGCCAGCCAAACCCACAAACGCGACTGGGCGGCGTCGGTTGTGCGGTTCATCAAAACGGAAACGATCCCCACGGCCAGAAGCGGCATGATCGGCACTTGATAGTCCTCATAGGGGAATGGCGCGGCGATTTGCACGAGAAAAACTGCGGCGAATCCCGCAAAACACAGAATCTGCCCCAAGGAAGCCGCCTGCATGCCGGACTCTTCCGCCGGAGCGGCAACGGATTTCTGCCAAAACAGGGTGATTCCGCCGAAAATGAAGACAGGCGCGTACCACCGGACCAGTCGGCTCAAACTGCCGATTGTGAAAACCGGGTCGAATCCGCCCCGTGCGGCATGGTAGGCCTGCGCGGCGAAAAATCCTTCCCGTGCGCCCGGGTCGAGAAGGAAAGGACCAAAAACGAGCGCGGACGAAACGAGTCCGCCCAGACCGAACCAGAAGAACGCCCACTTTTGCCCACGGAAAGAAAACAAAAGTCCCACGGAGACGACGACCAAAAGACTGCCGAGACTTATCCGCGTCCCCGCGGCGAAAAGAAGCGAAACTCCCGACAAGAACATCAGGATGTTCTTGCCAAATGAAAAGTCTTTCTTGAGCCCGAGAACCAGGAAAAGGTAGCCGATCAGGACGAAAAGCCCGGCGAGCGCATAGGTCTTCGGAAGAACCGTGTAATAGACATGATAGAGGTTAGAACCGAGCAGAAACGCGACAATAAGCCCCGAAACGCCGCGTTTTTCGCGTGGAACAAGCTCCTGCACAAGGCGAACGGACGTCAGAATGCCCAGAAGCCCGAATGCCGCGGTCAGAAGGCGGCCGCCCAGAATGCCCTTGAACAGACCCGTGAAAGCCGAATACACGATTGGCAAAAGCGGGGCTTGCGTAAAGAAGAAGTCGCGGTAGGGCATCTCCCCTTCCCGCACCAAGCGCGCGGCATAGAGATACCACCCCTCGTCCTGGTTGAGTGCCCCCATCCACAGGGCTGCGCCCGCCAGGGCGAGATAGGCGAACAAGGCGGCTAACGCGAACTTCCTCATATTTTGGCGTCTTTTCTCCTTAAATGCGTTCGGCGTTGCGCAACTCGAGTTCCGCCTTGTATTCCGCGAGATCCACTTTCTTGCGGGCCACGCCGGACTTCACCGCCGCTTCGGCAACCGCGTACGATACGGCGACAAACAGACGGCGGTCGAACGGTTTCGGGATGATGTAATCCTTGCCGAATTCCAGGTTTTCGCCCGTATACAACGCCTTGACTTCCTCCGGAACCGGCTTTTGGGCGAGTTGGGCGAGCGCATGCGCCGCGGCGACCTTCATTTCCTTGTTGATCGTCGTCGCCTGCACGTCCAAAGCGCCGCGGAAGAGGTAAGGAAAGCCCAAAACGTTGTTGATCTGGTTCGGATAATCGCTCCGCCCCGTCACCATGACATAGGGCTTGTCGCCAAACGCCCGGGCGACTTCCTCCGGACGGATCTCCGGGTCGGGGTTCGCCATGGCGAAAATGGCCGGGAAGTCCGCCATCTTCTTCACGTCCTCGCCCGCCAGCACATTCGCCGCGGATACGCCGATAAAGACATCCGCCCCGACGAGCGCCTCTTTCAGGGTTTTGGGTCCGGGCGCAATGGCGTGGACGCGTTTATAGGGGTTCAGATCGGCGCGGTCAGACGAAATGACGCCCTTCGAGTCGCACATCGTCACGTTTTTCACGCCGGCGGCCTTGCACATCTCGCAAATCCGGATGCCCGCGGCGCCCGCGCCGTTCATCACAATCTTGAGATCGGCGAGTTCCTTGCCCTTCAACGCGGCATAGTTCATGACGCCGGCGAGCGAAATGACCGCCGTCCCCCATTGATCGTCGTGGAAAACGGGAATGTCCAGCTCGGCGTCCAGGCGGTTTTCAATCTCGAAACACGCCGGCGCGGCAATATCCTCGAGGTTGATGCCGCCATATTGCGGCGCAATCGCCTTGACGGCGGCAATCACGCGCTCGGGATCGGTCTTCCCGGTATCCGCACCGCCCTGCCGGCAATGCGCGACCGGCACCGGCCAGGCGTCCACATCGCCGAAACTCTTGAAAAGGACGGCTTTTCCTTCCATTACCGGAATCGACGCGGCCGCGCCGAGGTCGCCCAGCCCCAAAATCGCCGTGCCGTCCGAAACGACGGCCACGAGATTCGGTTTGGCCGTGACGGAATAGACCGCTTCCGGATTCGCCGCGATTTCCTTTACCGCGAGGGCCACCCCCGGGGTGTAGGCGAGGCACAAATCCTCTTTCGTCTTCAAGGGACGCGGCAGACGCACGCCCACTTTGCCGCCTTTGTGATAGGCGAGGACATCTTCTTTCGTAAAGTCGCTCATTTCTTGCTTCCTTTCATGAATTCTGTTTCAGTAAACGCAAAGTATGTCACCGGAATCCCCGTGGGCGCCAGGATCTCCCGCACGATCTTCTCCCATTCCGGCGACATCCGGCAGGTGATGACCACGGCGTCCGCCTTTGTCTCGGCAATGATCCGCGGCGCCTCGTTGAGGGTGCCGAAAACCTTCAGTCCGCCGATGTACTTTCCGCGCAAATAGACATTGTCGTCGATAAAGCCGACCACATAGCGGTTTTCCGTCAGATATTGCCTGACCAGTTCGCGTCGGAACGACCGGTAGCGGAGTCCCGCGCCATACACGAGAATGCGCGTGGCGCCGGGACGCGTCTTCATGCGCGAAAAGTTGACGGAATAGAAGACGTCGCGCGCAAGTCCCCTCAAGAAACGCACCAGCACCATGCCGCTGAAGGTCAGGACAAAGAAGAGCAGACTGAAGGCCAGACCGTTCGCGGGCGGATGCGCAAAGCACGTCAACAGGCTCGCCCCCGTCGCCACGCCCAAAAGGCACACGCCCATCAACACGACATAGTTGATGATCATCGCGCGCGCCCAAACCGTGCGATAGACGCCGAAAACGATCAGCGCGAACAAAATGCAGACAAGCCGCGTGGGCAGGTCGCAGGAGAACATTTCCCGGGTCATCGGCAGGCGAAGCGCCCAGCAGCAGAAGACGAAGCTCCCGATGATGGACAACACATCGCAAATCAGATAGAACGGCACGGCAAACCGCGTCCACTTCCGCTTCTTGGCCGTTCCGCGCGCATGCACGACTTCGTTCAAGAGCCGCCCCGCGTCGTAGAGTTCGATTTGGGACATCTCCCGGACGGCGACGGCCCCCACGACCACGACCGCCACGACCCAGATGAACGCGTTTTGCGCCTCGAAAAGAAGGTTCAACAGCCCGACGACCACGAGAAAGAGCGCAATCAGATACAGAATCCAAGCCGCCTTGCGCTGGTTGGACCCGACCATGCGCAAGATCCGGTGGTGCAAGTGGTCCGCATCCGCCGTCATCATCTTCCCGTTGCCCACGTTCGTCGCATCCCGCCGGTTGATCATGCCGCGAATCGTCCGGCGCACAATCGCCAAAAGCGTGTCGAAGACCGGCACGCCCATCGCCAGAAGCGGCACGCCGATCGAGACGAGGAAGGAGTCGCCCGTCTGCGAGACGAGCGGCAAGACGGACAGGATGAACCCGACGAACATCGACCCGCAATCCCCCAGGAACACGCTCGCCGGATTGTAGTTGTAGCGCAAAAAGCCCAGCAATCCGCCGGCGAACGCGAGATGGAAGAGGATGGCCTGCGGATTGTGCACGATCGCCGTCGCCGCCCCCATGCCCAACGTGGCGATAAGCGCCAACCCCGAAGCGAGTCCGTCAAGGCCGTCGATGAGATTGAAGGCATTGATCGCCCCGGTGATCCAAAAGACCGTCAGTGCGCAATCGATCCACGCCGGCAGGTGCGGCCAAAGGCGCCGAAAACCCAAATCTCCCCATGCCCAGACGAGCGCGGCGATGAGGATCTGTCCGGCCAGCTTGACTTTCGGCGGCAGGGAAAACTTGTCGTCCATGTATCCGATCGCCGCGAGCGCGCTGCCGAGGACGACGATTTTCCAGTAAAGCGCGTCCGAAGCCGTGGCGACCGTCTGCAACGCCGGACGTCCCGTGAAAAGGACGAAGAGCGAATAGGAGACGAACACGCCCAAGACGACGGCGAGCCCTCCGCCGCGCGGAATCGGCACCTTGTTGATCCGCCGCGGGTCGGGCTTGTCCACCATGCCCAGGCGGCGGTTCATCTCGCGCACCAAGGGCGTGAGGACCAACGTCAAGGCAAACGCCCCCCCGAACGCGACCAGAAAGGGTTGGAGTTTGAGTGCGAGCGCAACCATGTGTGGCCTTACTCCTTCATCAGTTCGGCAAGGAACGCTTGCCAGCGTGTTTCGTTTTTGCAGTCTCCGAACACCGTAATCATGACCCAGCGGTCGATGCGATTAAGGATGGAGCGATCCCAGATGTCGCGCCAGATGCGCGAAACGTGGGAAGATGTCCGGTAGCCTTCCTGATTGTAGAAGGTGTAGGAAAAGCGCCGCGCGATGGTGCCCTGCGTCTCCAGGAAAATCTCGCGCCACGCCGTCCCGTCGACCGTGATCGTGTGGGGGGACATCATCTGGAAGCCCTGCGAGGGCAAGCAGAGTTCCGGACGGTGGATGGAGCTCTTGCTCGCCCCGCCGATGACCCACGAAACCGCGAAACTCTCGCCCAGCGGCGAAACGTACAGGCGCTTCACGAACTGCGTATCCTTCGGGAGGACCGTCAATTCCGCCTCGCTCACCTCAAGCGGCAGAATCCGGTAGCCCGCCAGCGCGGGCGGCACGACGGCCGGCGCCTCTTCCAGCCGCGGACGCGGCGTTTGGGCCTGCCAAACGAACGCCGGCACGAGAACGGCAAGCGCCGCGCCGAGGACAAGGTAGCCGAAAAGCGCTTTCCGTCCGGTCGGCGCGGCGGGGCGGGATTCCGCCGCGGCAGGTCCTGGCTCCGTAGCCTGCTCCGGCGCGTCCGCCTTCGCCCCCTTCTTGCGCCCGACACGGGCGATGAGTTCGCTCAGGAGCGGAATGCACAAAAGCGGCACCGCGTACACCGGTATCCACGAGAAGTCGTGGTAGTAGCCCGTCGCGAATTCGCTCGAGGCGATGTGCGCGACGAAACAAATGGAAAATATCCGCATCACGTTGCCGAAGATCGCGAGCGGAATCGAGAAGAGGAAGAGTATGCCGCGGCGGATCCACGTCTTCTGCACGAAATACGCGTACCCGGCCGTGATCGCCATCAGTGCGAAGATGGACCGCAATCCCCCGCACGGATCGGCCACGTCGATCGCGAACGACCCGTCTTCCGCCGCGAGCATCGTGCCCGTGCGGACGATGTCCGCGCCGAAACCGTGCATGATGCCATAGGCGACCGCTGTCGCCAACAGGCGCAAATGCACCGTTATGACGTCCAGGAACGTCGCGAGCGGAATGCAGAAGCAAAGGAAAAGCGCCGGGAAGACGAACCGCTTGGCCGCCCGGGCCCCGTACACCGTCCAGGGAATGGCGATGAGCAGCCCGACGAAACCGAGAATCTCGAAGCGAACCTGCAGACCGCGCGCACCGAAGAACCCGAGCGCCAGGCACGGCAGCGCGAGCACAAGCCCCCACAGGCTCGGTCGGCCCGCATCCAGTTCCGTGCGCGTCCGCTCACGTTCCCGCCAGAGGACATACAGCGAGTAGACCGGTACGAACCAGGCAAAGGACATATCCTCTTCCTTCGCGCGGAAGACATCCGGGGCATGGTGCAGCAGCAACTCCTGAAAGCCCCACAAAAGGCCCGCCAAGAGAAGAATCCAAACGCCAAATTGAATTCGCTTAAAATGGTCCGTCATAATGGTGTATAGTATATCATATTTTGCCCTAAAAGACCATACGTTTCCTGTTCGCGTAATTACGCGGAAAGTGTATCCTATCGCGAGACACCCGAACAGGACGTTCCGACGCGTGGAGAGCGAAAGCGAAAAGAAGAAGGTTCGGTTGTGGAAGCGAAAGGAAAGGATGCGCAAGGCCCCCCAGGAGGAGGCCGCGCCGACCCCATCCCCCTCCATCATCCTTCCAACTGCCCACCCCCTCTCTCTTCTTATGTATAGCAAATTCAAGTCCGGCAGTGGGTCGCCTTCTTTCTGCACCGCACGGCCGTTCCGGCGCAACGGCATCACCGTTCCGGCGCAACGGCATCACCGTTCCGGCGCAACGGGGTGGCCGTTCCGGCGCAACGGCATCGCCGTTCCGGCGAGACAGGATGCCCGTTCCGGCGAGACAGGATGCCCGTTCCCATTCTCGACACGATTAATAAACTCCGAGGGACGACAAAGGCTTCCCTAACGTTCCGCCACTCGCTTCGCCCCCTCCAAAGGTAGGGACCGCAGTCCCCTGCGGTCCGCCCCCCCCCTCCAACCCAATGGCAAGGGCGGCAGTCCCCTGCCGCCCGTCGCAAACCAACCAATGGTAGGGGCCGCAGTCCTCTGCGGTCCGCCCCCCCCTCCAACCCAATGGCAAGGGCGGCAGTCCCCTGCCGCCCGTCGCAAACCAACCAATGGTAGGGACCGCAGTCCTCTGCGGTCCGCCCCGCCTCCACCCAATGGTAGGGGCGGCAGTCCCCTGCCGCCCGTCGCGCCTCTCAGACCGCGAAGCGGTCTATCAAAAAGCTGTTCGGCCTTATTCGTGAGCGGTACCTGCGGAAGCCCCTGACGGAGCGTTAGCGTAGTCTTTGTTGCTCCTCGGAGTTTCTTCCCCATTTTCTACATTCTCTACACGGTTAATTATCCCGTGCAGGGCGCAAGGGACTGCCCCCCCCCTACCATTGGACGGTCCACGGTCCCCTCTCTCCATTCTATACTCAGAAATGGCTGTTTCCAATATATCCTTAGGGACTGCTTTCCGCCCGCGAACACACCCCCCTCATGCGGCTGAGAATTCGCCGCGGCTAACATTTGCGCTAATTGGACATTCTGGCGTCCAAACGCGCTAAAACTGCAAGTTATCGCCCCAAAACCGGGTCGCGCCGAAAAAGGCCTCCCGCATGAGGTCCAAAAACATGCGCATGTTAGGGGGTCTCACATGCGCATGTTAGACCCCGTCACATGCGCATGTGAGATACCGTCACATGCGGGGGGTATGGACCGGGGGTTCCGCGGGGGTAAATAGCCCTCTTGCTCCAGGTAAGAGCGGTCAAAGTAGCGAGGGAAGGAAGACGCGCGGGCAGACGGGACACCCGTCCCGTCCGTCTCCGTTGTCGCGGATGTCCCGCCCCACCCCCCTTCGGTCCCCCATTTCGTTTTCCCCACGGGGACGGAGACAAAACCTCTCGGGTTTTGGTGCGGGGATCGTGGTCTCTTGTCTGTGCCCCCGAGGGGGGGCGTCCGAAGGAAGGGAAAAGTGCCGCGGACGGATCGAATCCGCCTCAGCAGTTGGTGGAGGTGAGGGGAGTCGAACCCCTGTCCGAAACAGCTCCAATCTGACGTCTACGCGTGTATCCGACCATTAATCTCGACTGCCGTACGCGGACCGGCGCGCTTATCGGCAATCATCCATTCGGTTCGGCTCCCCGCAGCGCGCGAATGGAGCGTCCTGCGGCGAGACCTGCTAAATTATGCCTTACCGCTCAGCAGATATCGGCGGCTCGACATCGCGGCCATTACTTAGGCGGCGAGAGCGTAATCGTTGTTCGCAATTACAGTTTGTTCTCGTTTTTTACGTGGCCAACGAGAATCCACGACGCGCAATCAAACCTCGGCATATTCCGTCGAAACCGGATCACCCCCATAGGTCGATCACGTCCCCTATTATACCAAAGTTCGCGCATCCATATCAAGTGCAACTTTCAACTCTTTTGGCGCGGGGCGGACCTCCCGCAGCCAGCGCCAGGCCTTGCAGATGATTCCGGGATGGACCGCGCGCAGGATGATCTGCCAGCGATACCACTCGTCCGCCTTCTCGAGGGCGGACGGCACCGCCTCGCCCGCCGTCAAGCCGGACACTTTCGCGAGACTCTGCGCATACATCGTCGCCCAGGCGGAAACGAGCGCCGCGTCTTTGCAGCGCAGGTTCAGTGCAGCCAGATGGCAGTACGGCGGGAAAAACCCCTCTTTCCGCGCCGCCAATTCCTGTTCGGCGAAGGCGGCATAATCGCCGCGCGCGGCGAAAACAAGGGCGGGCTCCTCCGGCGAATAGGTCTGTATCAACGCGTCGCCCGGCAACGCGGCGCGGCCGGCGCGGCCCGAGACCTGGGCGAGCAGCTGATAGGTGCGTTCCGCGGCGCGGAAGTCCGGCATGTTGAGGGAGCTGTCCGCGTTCAACACGCCCACGAGCGTCACGTTCGGGAAGTCCAGCCCTTTCGCGATCATCTGCGTGCCGACGAGGATATCCGCCTCGTGCCGGCGAAACGCCCCCAGAATGTCGTCGTGGGAATGCTTGCGCGAGGTGGAGTCCGCGTCCATGCGCAATATGCGCGCCCGCTTGAAGCACGCCTGGAGCGCGGCTTCCGCGCGCTGCGTGCCGATGCCCTTGTAGGTCAGCGCTTTCGCGTGGCACTGGGGGCAGACGGCCGGGACCGGTATCCAGCGTCCGCAAATGTGGCAGCGCAGGCAATTGTCCGCCCGATGGTAGGTATAGGGGAGGTCGCACGCCTCGCAACTGAGCGTATAGCCGCAGTTCTCGCACGTCACGCTGCGCGAATAGCCGCGGCGATTGAGGAAAAGAATCGTTTGCTCGCCATTGTCGAGACGGCGCTGTATGGCTTGAAGAAGGTCCTGGGAGAATATCTTGCCGCGGTCCTGGGGCGTGTTCATATCCACGATTTGCACGCGCGGGAGCGTGGCGTTCCCGGCGCGGCGGGACATCGTGGCGAGAACGTACTTGCCCTTCTTGGCGTTCACCCAGCTTTCCAGCGAAGGCGTCGCCGAACCGAGCACGACGCGCGCACCTTCCAGGCGACCGCGCAGAACGGCAACGTCCCGGGCGTGATAGCGCGGCGATTCTTCCTGCTTGTAGCTCGTCTCGTGCTCCTCGTCCACGACGATAAGCCCGAGATTGCGCACGGGCGCGAAGACGGCGCTACGCGGACCCACCGCCACGCGCGCCTCGCCGCTGCGGATGCGATGCCACTCGTCGTAGCGTTCGCCGTCCGAAAGCGCCGAATGCAGAACGGCTATCCGGTCGCCGAAACGGGACACGAAGCGCTGGACGGTTTGGGGCGTAAGGGAGATTTCGGGCACCATGACTATCGCGCCGCGTCCACGGTCCAATTCCGCCGCGATGGCCTGCAGGTACACTTCCGTCTTGCCCGAGCCCGTGATACCGTGCAACAGGACGGGTCGGGGATCGTCCGAAAGGATCGTACGGAGTGCCGCGGCCTGTTCGGCGTTCAGGGCGAGGGCGTGCGAGGGAAGGATGCGTCCGCAACGGAGCGGGTCGCGGCGTTGTTGCCGCGGGGCTATCGTCGCGAAGCCGGCCGCGGCCAGGTTCCGCAGACTCGCGGTCGTCGTCTTGAGTTCCGTGCAGAGCGGTCCTAGCCAGCCGCCGTCCAGACGCAGGAGCTGGGCGTAAAGCCACTGTTGGCGCGCCGTGAGCGCGGCGGGGTCCTTGTCCGGCACGGGGTCGACGTAGATGCGCTCGCGCGGTCGCGCATTCGGCTTCACGACGGCGGCCGGAATCGCCGCCTTCAAGACGCTTTCGAGCGGCGAGACCGTGTAGGCTGCAATTTCTTTTGCGAGCTGCAGAAGCGCCGTGCTGAAGAACGGGGATTTGTCCACGATCGCCAAAATCGGCTTCAGCTTGAGGTTCTGCTCCTCTTGCCGCGCCTCCTCGCCCGTCAGGATCGAAAACGCATAGCCGCGCGCCGTGCGCCACCCGAAAGGCACAGAAAGGAGCTGGCCAACCGCCAACTCCTTTTCCAGCTCGACCGGCACCGCATAGATGAACAACCGGTCGAGCGCGAGATCTATCGCGACTTTTACGAGCACTTATTCCTTCCCGTCGGGGGTGAGATACTCAATCTGCACGCCCTCGGGAACCGAGACCCTCTGCTTGTTGTAGATCAAATATAGCTTCGCGTAGCGCGCCTTCACGACATTCGACGCGCCGCCTTTGTGGATAACGATGCACGCCTTGTTGCCGAACGGCGCGGCATATTTCTTGCCAAGCTCGACGGAGTCCCTCTGTGTCGACATGTCACGCGACGCCCTCGGGAACTGTGAGGTGTCAGCATTGCGCGAAACGAGAACTGGGATGACATCCTCCATTTCGTCCGTGATGCCGCTCACAATCTTCCAGCCCACGTTATTCGCAGTCAACTTGGTGCCGGTGAGCGCCGGAACGCCCGAACCCGACAACACGCTGATGTCGACGCCACTCACATACGGCGACCATTGGTCGCTTCCACGATTTTCGGCGTCGAAGAGCTTATTGAAGTAATCCGTCGCGGAGCTGTAGGCCGTTCCCGCAATATCTTCCGTATCATCGCTCAGACCATCCGTCGTGTTCTTGTGGGGCCACACACTCGACAGACCCTGCGCCTCGCGTTCCGTATTCGCCTGGGTGATGCCCACGAAGAGGTTGCGTCCGCGCATGGCCATCGCCGTCGTGTTGGCCGACAGCATCGCCGACGAAATCGCCGGGAAGAGTGCGCCCATCAAGATGCCGAGAATGCCGATTACCACGAGCAGTTCGACAAGTGTAAATCCATTAGTCAGCTTTTTCATTTCAGATGTTCCTTTGATTTCCATTTTATATATATATATTATCTCACAAATCTCAGTTTCTTTCAAGGGCCTTTTTCACATAGGGCCAATAAGCGCGCGTATAGGTCGCGAAACTCACGAGATTCAGCACGATCATGAACGCCTCTATCGCATAGCAAACCGTCAATCCGGTTTCCTTCAAGGTCGCGGAGAGGCAAGTCTGCCCGGCAAGATAAAGATAAATAAACCCTGCCGCCGGAAACGAGAGCGCCGTGCGCACCTTCCCCAGCATCATCGCCGCCACGTTCGCGCCGAACATCGTCCCGACCGACCGCAGGAACGTCACCCACAAGTCGCGCAGGATGTAGAGGATCGTGAACACCAGCATCACGAGCGCGTGCGTGGTGTCGCCCTGGTGCATGATGAGCCAGGTCAAGGCCGGGAACGTGACCACGTAAAAGACCTTGTCCATCAGCGGATCCGCCATCTTGCCGAGCGTGCTGACGACATTCCAGCGGCGCGCCAGGGCACCGTCGAAGAAGTCCGTCAAGCCCGCCAGTGCCAGCGCGCAAAGCGCCCACGCGCCGAAAGCGACCGAGCCCGAGAATTCGTGCAAAACCGCCAGGACCAACCAGGCGAAGATGAACGGCACGCGCGAGAACGTCAGCACGTTCACAAAAACAGATGGAGATCTCACGCCTTCGCCAAGCCTTCCGAAACAACGTCCTGCATCGCCGCAAGCGCATCCTGAATCTGCGCGAGGCGCGCCCTCAAAGACTGGATTTCAAGTTCGGCCTTCTGGAAGTTCCGCCGCGTCGCGAAAAGCTGCTTGAGGATCTCGCCCGGGTCGAGATCCAGATCCTCAAGCTGCATCCCGTCCGGAATCGGCACCAGAACCGTCTTGCCGCAATTGGAACAGGTTATCTGCAAACCCGCGCCGCGGTAGTCTATCACGAGACTCTTCCCGCAATACGGACAATCAAACACAATATCCGTATCGCGAATTTCGGCGCTGTCCGCCGCGGCGGCCTCCGGCTTCTCCTTTTCTGTCGTAACTTCTTCTTGCATTTGATCGATTCTCCTTTTCTCTAGGACGTATTATACCATATCAATGGGCTTTTAGGGAAGAGGGGAAAATACTTGATCTTGCTCGAGAACGGCAAGCTTGACGGAAAGCAGATTTCGGGCCGTCAGCGCCTGCGAAATGGCGGCATAGGCCAAATGTGCCGCATTGCATTCCTGTGAGAGGTGCGCCAGATGCAGATACTTGAGCCGCGGCGTGGCGAAGTGCGCAACGAGTTCCGCAGCCTCTTCGTTCGAGAGATGGCCGCGGGGTCCACGGATGCGGTTCTTCAGGCAGGGCGGCCGCGCACTCTTCGCCAACAATTGCGGATCGTGATTCGCCTCCAATGTCGCCATGTCGGCTTCGGCCAGATACGCGCCAATCGAGTCCAGCGGCGCACCGGCGTCCGTCGCATGGAAATATGTCAGTTCCCCGCAGTGAACCGAAAAGCCGACGGGGTCGGGCACATCGTGCGGAACGGAAAATGCCTGGACGACAAAAGGTCCGGCTTCAAAGGATTGACCATTTTCAAACAGGCAGAATAGCTCGGGCGAATCCAGCCCCTCCTGCCGGCAAATCGCCTCGGCCGTAAGGGAGTTGGCGAAAAGAGGCAACTGGGGAAATTTCTTGTGGAGGGCCGCAAGCCCCTTCACATGGTCCGTATGGTTGTGCGTGAAAAGAACGCCGCACAGGCGTTCGGGGTCAAAGGACGCCGCACGGCAACGCGACAGGAAAGTCCGTCCAGAAAGCCCGCAATCAATCAACAACGCGCCCTGCGGCGCATCCAGGACGTACGCATTGCCCCGGCTGCCGCTCGCTAGAGAAATAAATCTCACAAGCTCACGCTTTCAGCAAATCAAACCACTTCGGCGTGCGTGATTTCGATCGTCTCTTCAGGCACGTTCTGGTGCGGTCCGTGGTAGCCCGTCTTGACTTTCGCTATCGCATCCACGACGTCCATCCCGTCCGTGACCTTGCCGAACACGGCGTAGCCATAGCCCTGGGTCGTAGGCGCGGTAAAGTCCAGAAAGTCATTGTCCACGAGATTGATGAAGAACTGACTCGTCGCCGAATCGACGACCATCGTCCGCGCCATGGCGATCGTTCCGCGCTTGTTCCGGAGACCGTTCGCGGCCTCGTTGCGAATGGGCGCGCGCGTTTCCTTCTGGTTCATGTCCTTCGTGAAGCCGCCGCCCTGGATCATGAATCCGTCGATGACGCGATGGAAGATGGTTCCGTCATAATGGCCGCTTTTCACGTAATCGATGAAATTCTGCACGGTTTCAGGCGCTTTTTCATCATCCAACTCAAGGACAATCGTACCTTTCGTCGTTTGCAATTTGACTTTTTTCATGGTTGTTGGCCTCTTTATTTCATAAGGATTTCGAACGCGTGCGCCACGCGCAGAAGGCGCGCCTCTTCGAACGCCCCGCAAATGAACTGCACGCCGACCGGCAAGCCGGACGCCGTGAAGCCGGCCGGCACGCTCGCCGCGCACACGCCCGCCAAGGCGCTCGGAATCGTGTACAGGTCGTTGAGGTACATCGTCAGCGGATCCTGCACCTCCCCGATCTTGAACGCCGGCGTCGGCGCGCACGGCGTCAACAGGACGTCCACCTTCTCGAAAGCCTGCGTAAAGTCGCGCGCGATGAGCGTCCGCACCTTCTGCGCCCGCCCGTAGTAGGCGTCGTAATAGCCGCTCGAGAGCACATAGGTTCCCATGATGATGCGGCGCTTGACTTCCGGACCGAACCCCTCGGCGCGCGACTTCGTGTAGAGCGTAAACACGTCCTTCGCCGCGGCGCTCCGGTGGCCGTAGCGGACGCCGTCGAAGCGCGCCAAGTTGGCGCTCGCCTCCGCCGGGGCGATGATGTAGTAGACCGCCATGGCGTACTCGGTGTGCGGGAGGGAAACCTCCACGATCTCGGCCCCCGCCGCGGCGCATTTCGCAACCGCCGCGTCCGTCAGGCGCTTCACTTCGGGATCGAGCCCCTTCACGTCTAGATACTCCTTGGCAAGTCCGATGCGCACGCCCTTCAGGTCCGCCCCTTCGAGCGCGGCCGGATAGTCCGGAACCGGGATTGGCGGCGTCGTGCCGTCCTTGGGATCGTGCCCGGCCAATGCGCCCAGCAGAATCGCCGCGTCTTCGACACTTTTCGCCATGGGTCCCACCTGGTCGAGCGAGCTCGCGAACGCCGTCACGCCCGAACGACTGACGCGCCCGTAGCTCGGCTTGACCCCGACGCAATTGCAGAAACTCGCCGGCTGGCGGATCGAGCCGCCCGTATCCGTGCCGAGCGCGGCGATGCAGAGATTGCCCCCGACGGCCGCGGCGCTTCCGCCCGAACTGCCGCCCGGGACGCGCGTCGTGTCGTAGGGGTTGCGCGTGACGCCCAGAGCCGAATTCTCCGTCGAACTCCCCATCGCGAACTCGTCCATGTTGACGCGTCCGGCGGGAATGAAATCGTGCGCGAGCAGGTTGTCCACGACCGTCGCATTGTAGGGCGAGACGTAGCCCTTCAAAATCTTCGACGCGCAGGTACAGGGCTGCCCGGCGACGTTGATGAGATCCTTGATCGCGATGGGCACCGCCTTCGGATTCGCCGCGGCGCGCCTGAGCGCATCTTCCTCGTCGAACGTCAGATAGGCCCCGATCCGTTCGTTTTCGTCGTGGTACCGGTCTATGATTGCCTGCGTAAGCTCGACGCTCGAGAAATCGCCCTTGGCGAGCCCTTCGCGCGCCGCCTTGATTCCAAGTTCATAAAGTTCCATAATCAGCTCTCCGCCCCTTCCACGATCTTCGGCAACAGGAATTCGTTGTGGATTTGCGCCGGCGCGTTGGCGAGCGCGACGTCCCGCGCCAGCGAAGGCGCCACGACATCCTCGCGGAAGGCGTTCACCAGATGGAAGCCGTGCATCATGGGCGGAACGTCCGTGATGTCCACGGACGCGATCTTTTCCACATACTTGACAATGTCCTCAAGTTGCGGCTGGAAGACCGCCCTCTCCGCGTCCGTAAGTTCCAGGCGCGCCAATTCCGCCACGTAGGCGACATCTATTTTGTTCTCCGCCATTTTACTTGCTCCAGCTCGGGGTGATGACGCGACCGGGGAGTTTGAACAACTGCCGCGGCGCATCGCCGCCCTCCTCGGTGTCTATCAAATAAAGAACGCCGTCGCTTTCCGCCGCGAGATGCCGTCCGTCCGGCGCCCAGGTCGGATGCTCCCAGTTGCCGGGCTTCGTCACCAGACGCGCGGTCCGATCCCCTTCAAACGGATCTATGACCGCGATTTGGCGTCCGCCGGCGCGCTTGCTCACGTAGGCGATCCGCCCGTCCGGACCCCAGTCGGGATCCACGTTCTGCGTGCCCTGCGTAGTGATGCGGCGCGTGGCTTTCGTCGCCGCGTCCACGATGTAAAGGTGCTGGCGGCGCGTCTCGTCCGAAACGTAGACGATCTTCTTGCCGTCCGGGCTCCACGCCGGCTGGCCCTCGTTCGCCTTGGGCGTCTTGGTCAGCCGCCGCCAGGTGCTCGAAACCGGATCGATGACATAGAGTTCCGGATTCCCGTGCACCGAAAGCACGAGGGCGACCGCCGTGGCGTCCGGCGAGATGACCGCGCCCGTGGTCAGTCCGCGGAAGTGCCAGCGCAACTTGCGCGCACCCGTCCGCGTGTCAATCTCGAAAATCTGCGGCGCCTCGTTCAGGTAGCCCGTGTAAAAGAGCGTGTGCGCGTCCTTCCAGCGCGGGCCGACGGACGCCTTGCCGTCGCGCGTCAGCCGGCGCACGTCCGCCCCGTCCGCATACCCCGTGCACAGTTCGCCCGCCTTGCCGTTTTTGTTGACAAACGCGAGGGGGGCCGCCGCGAATCCCTTCTGCCGCGCGTAGACTTCGCACAGCCGGTCCGAAAACTCGCGCGCCAGCATGCGCCGCGCCTTCTCGTCTCCCGTCGGCGCGGGGAACGTCAGCTTTTTGCCGCGCCCCTTCGCCACGATGGGCGAATCCGCCGCGCCCGAGACCTCGATGGGCGCTTGCGCCGTCAGCTTGAACGCGCCCGAAAGCGTCAGATTGCGCGTCAACGTCTTCTTGAAGACCGGGTCGGCGACATTCACCGCAATCGCGAGCTTTTCCGCGCCGGCCTTGTCGACTTCAATGACGGGATCCGCGCGGAGTCCCGTCGCCCACAGCGCCGCCAGCGCGGCAATCAGAACAATCTTTTTCATGGTTTGGACCTGTCTTGTTTTCACGTTGTGTAATCCGCGTTGATATGCACGTAGTCGAGCGAGAAATCGCAGGTGTAGATGGTCGCCTCGTGCTTCCCGAGATGCAGATCCACCGTCACCGTGAACGCGTCCGCCTTCAGGACTTCGCCCAGGCGCGCGAGCTGCTCCGCGTCGGCGACTTTCCCGAACCGGAAGGCCCACGCGTCGCCGTACAGGACTTCCGTCTTCGTGTCCGTCACCGCGGCGCCCGAATAGCCGACCGCCGCGAGGACGCGCCCCCAGTTCGGGTCGCGCCCGAACCAGCTCGTTTTCGCGAGCGGACTCTTCGCGATGGCGCGTGCGGCGCGTTCCGCGTCCCGGGCCGTCTTCGCGCCCTTGACCGTGACCGTGACGAATTTCGTCGCCCCTTCGCCGTCCTGCGCCATCTGCCGTGTCAGCGAAACGCACACGGCCTCGAGCGCCTCCAGGAACGCGTCGAAGTCCTTCCCGGCGCGCGTGATGGGCGCGTTCCCGGCCTTCCCGCTCGCGAGCAGGAAGAGCGAATCGTTCGTGGATTCGTCCCCGTCCACCACAAGGCGGTTGAAGCTTTTCGCGAGCGCCAGCTTGAGCGCCCGGCGCAGCATGGGGACCGAAAGCGCCGCGTCCGTCGTGATGAACCCGAGCATCGTGGCCATGTTGGGCTCGATCATGCCCGAGCCCTTGCTCATCCCGCCGACCGTCACGGTCTTCCCGCCGACGACCGTCCGCACGCACGCCTGCTTGGGGCGGGTGTCCGTCGTCATGACCGCCTTCTCCGCGGCGAGTCCGTGCGCGTCGTCCGCCCCGAGTTCCGCCACCGCCGCCTTCATGCCGGCGAGCAGCCGGTCCATGGGCAGACGCCGCCCGATGACGCCCGTCGAGGCGACAAGCACGTGCCGCGGCGAAATCCGGAGCTCCCCCGCCGTCGCCAGCGCCGAAAGCTCCGCGTCCCGAAAGCCCTCTTCGCCCGTGCAGGCGTTCGCGCAGCCCGAATTGGCCAGGATCGCCTGGATCCGCCCGCCCTTGACGATCTTACGGTCGTAAAGAACGGGCGCGGCGGCCACTTTGTTCGTCGTGAAAACCGCCGCGGCCGCGCAAGGCTCGTCTGCGACAATGAGCGCGACATCCTCGCGCCCTTCGTATTTGATTGCCGCGGGCACGCCCGCCGCGCGGAATCCCGCGGCCGAGCACACGCCCCCGTTCTCAACGATCTGCAAGCTTGACATACTTCCTCTCATGATAGATTGGTTTGTAGGCCGGACGGATGATCGGCCCTTGGTTGACCAACTCTTCCATGCGGTGCGCACACCAGCTCACGCAGCGCGCCACCGCGAAAAGCGGCGTATAGAGATCCTTTGGAATGCCCAACATCTCGTAGACGAAGCCCGAATAGAGATCGACGTTCGCGCAGACCGCCTCCGCGCGCGGATGCGCCTCGCGGATGATGGTCGGCCCCAGTTCCTCGACGAGCTCGAAAAGCCGCATCTCGTCCATGCGCCCTTTCTCGCGGGCGAGCTTTTCCGCCTTGACCTTCAACAGCTGGGCGCGCGGATCGGAAATCGTGTAGACCGCGTGCCCGAGCCCGTAGATGAGACCGGTGCCGTCGCCCGCCTTCTTGTTGGAAATCTTGCGCAGATAGTCCTCGACCTCCGACGGATCCCGCCAATCGCCCGTGTTCTCGCGGATCTCGTCCATCTGCCGCATCACGCGCAGATTCGCGCCGCCGTGCCGCCGCCCCTTGAGCGACAGGATGGACGCGGCGACGGACGAATAGATGTCCGTGTAGGCGCTCGTGACGACATGCGTCGTGAAGGACGAATTGTTGCCGCCGCCGTGCTCGGCGTGCAGAATCAGCGCCAAATCCAGCGTCTCGGCCTCGAGTTTCGTGTAGCGTCCGTCTTCGCGGATGAGGGAAAGGATGTTTTCCGCCGTCGATTTCGCCGGGTCGGGGTTGCGCAGCATCAGCGACTGGCCGAGGTGGTAGTGCGCCTTGGCCTGGTAGGAGTAGGCCGCGATCGTTGGCAGGCAGCCGATGATTTCGACCGACTGCGCCAGACACTTCTCCACGGAAAGATCGTCCGGGTCGCCGCTCTCGTCGAACGCGTAGGAAAAGAGTATCGCGCGCGCCATCGCGTTCATCACGTCACGCGAGGGGTTGGACATGATGGCGTTCTCCTTGAAGCCGTCCGAAAGCCGGCGATAGCGCCCGAGCTTGCCGTTCCAGTCCTCCAGCTGTTCGCGCGTGGGCAAATCGCCGAAAAGAAGCAGGTAGGCGGCTTCTTCGTAGCCGAAACGGTGTTCGCGGCGGGCTCCCGCGGCAATGTCGCTCACGTTTATGCCACGATAGAAAAGCTCGCCCGGAACAGCCTGCTTTTCGCCCTCGCTCACGACATAGCCGTGAACATTGCCTATCGTGGTCAAGCCGACCAGCACGCCCGTCCCGTCATCATTGCGCAAGCCCCGCTTGACATTGTATTTGCGCCACAATGCGGGGTCTATCGTGTCGGCTTTGCGTATCGTCGCCGCCTGTTTCTTCAACCAATTCTCGTCAAGCATCTGGATTCCTTAATTTTATGGGGTAAATTATACCCTAATACGCCCGATTACGCAAGAGGAAATTCGCCCGTCCGCCCTCTCCGTGCGCCGACAACGACAAAAAAGCACCTTGAAAGATGCTTTTTGGCGCGTTTTCACCCTGAAACACGCCCCCCTTCTGTCCCGAATCGCGTCCGCGGCGGAAGTGGATCACGTGCCGCGCGGCGCGAAACCGCGCTCCAGATAGGCGAACGTCTCGCGCGCGGTCTCGTCCACTGTCTCGAACGAATCGCACGCCCGCGGCGGAATGTGCCCAAGAGACGCCTCGATCGCGCGCGCAATGTCTAGATACCCGATCCGTCCGGCCAAAAACCGCGCCACGGCCCACTCGTCCGCCGCCGCCAAAACCGCCGTTGCGCAGCCGCCTTGACGACAAGCCTCCTTGACGAGCCGCAGGCACGGGAACCGCGCGGGATCGGGCGCTCGGAACGTCAACGCCCCTTGTCGCGCCAGGTCCAGTTTCTCGCGCACCGAAGCCAGCCGCGCCGACCACGAAAGCGCATATTGTATCGCCACGCGCATGTCGGGCGGCGAAAGCTGCGCGAGCGTCGCGCCGTCCACGAACGTCACCAGCGAATGGACGATGCTTTCTGGATGCACCACGATGTCTATCCGGTCCACCGGGACGTCGAAAAGCCAGCGCGCCTCCAGCACTTCGAACCCCTTGTTCATCATCGTGGCGGAATCGACGGTGACCTTCGGCCCCATCTTCCAGCGCGGATGGTTCAACGCCTGCGCCGGCGTGACGGAAGCCAGATCGGCGGGCGCGTCGAGAAAAGGCCCGCCCGAGGCCGTCAGAATCAGGCGGTCGACCGCCCCGCCGCCCTGCAGGCACTGGAAGATCGCCGAATGCTCGCTGTCCACCGGCAGAAAGCGCACGCCCTTCCGGCGGGCCGCGGTCGTGACGAGTTCCCCCGCCATGACCATGACCTCCTTCGTCGCAAGAGCAATGGACATCCCCTTCTCGATCGCCAGCAGGGTCGGCCGAAGGCCGCTCAGCCCCACCGTCGCGACAAGGCAGATGTCCGCCTCGTTCTCCTCCACGGCGCGGACGGCGGCGTCAGCTCCCGTATAGGCGCGCGCCCCGAATTCGTCCGCGAGCGCCTCGCACGCCGCTTTGGAATGGAGCGCCGCGACGGCGACGATCCGGAACGCGTCCGGGTGTTCCCGCACGACCGCCGCCGCGCTGCGTCCGATCGAGCCCGTCGCGCCGAGCAGAATGAGTCTTTTTCGCGTATCCATGATTGGTGCGACGGGCCGCGGCCTTAGAAGTCGACTTCCGTGTCGTTGTAGCAACACGTCAGAAGCTTTTCCATGTCCTCGACCGTCGGCTTGCGCGGATTCGTGAGCGTACACGCATCCGCCAGCGCATTGACCGCGATTGTGTGCAGACGCGCCTTGAAGACGTCCTCCGGCACGAACCCCTGCTCGCACGGATAGCTGTCCGCGCCGTAGTGGCGGATGCAGTGCGGGATCTTGAGCGCGTCGTTCATGTCGCGCAGGCACGCGATGAGCCGCGCCGTCTTCTCCTTGTCGCTGTTGCCGCCCAGCCCCATGAAGTCCGCAATCACGCCGTAGCGCTTGAGCGCCTCCGGGTCCTTGGCGTTGTACGCGATGACCTTGGGCAGATACATCGCGTTCGCCGCGCCGTGGATGAGGTGAGCCCCGTAGTCCGCGAACGCCGCGCCCGTCTTGTGCGCCAGCGAGTGGACGATGCCCAGCGACGCGTTCGAGAAGGCCATGCCCGCCAGACACTGCGCATCGTGCATCGCATGCCGCGCCGGCATGTTCCCTCCGTAGCTCGCAACCAGGTCTTTGTGGACCGTCCGGATGGCGAAGATCGCGAGCGGATCGGTGTACGCGCAGTGCGCCGTCGAAACGTAGGCCTCGATGGCGTGCGTCAACGCGTCCATGCCCGTGTGGGCGACGAGCTTCGGCGGCATCGTCTCGGCGAGAGCCGGATCCACAATCGCCACGTCCGGCGTGATTTCATAGTCCGCGATCGGATACTTGATGCCCTTGGCGTAGTCCGTGATGACCGCGAACGCCGTCACTTCCGTCGCCGTGCCCGAAGTGGACGAAATCGCGCAGAAACGCGCTTTCCGCCGCAGTTTCGGGAGCCCGAAGACCTTGCACATGTCTTCGAACGAAATTTCCGGGTGCTCATACTTGATCCACATGGCCTTGGCCGCGTCGATCGGCGAACCCCCGCCGATGCCGACAATCCAGTCCGGCTGGAAATCGAGCATCGCCTGTGCGCCCTTCATCACCGTCTCCACCGAAGGATCGGGCTCGATGCCCTCGAACGTCTTCACCTCCATGCCCGCTTCCCGAAGATAGGAAACGACCTTGTCCAGGAAGCCGAACCGCTTCATGGAACCGCCGCCGACGCACACCATCGCGCGCTTGCCCTCGAACGTCTTGAGCGTCTCGAGCGCGTTCGCACCGTGGTAGATGTCTCTGGGTAACGTGAATCGTGCCATTTTAGTTCTCCTTTACTTTAGTGTTTGGACAGCAAATAGTCGCCTTACAGGGCTTTGAAACGGAACTCCGTCTTCGAACGGAATGTCTCGCCCGGATGCAGCCACACGGACGGGAAGTCCGCCCGGTTGGGCGAGTTCGGATAGTGCTGCGTCTCGAGCGCGACGTGTCCGCGGCGCTTCATCGGCAGCCCGTCCTTCATCGTCCAGTCGTCGCGGATGAAGTTGCCGGCGTAGACCTGGATGCCCGGCTGGTCCGTCCAGACCTCCAGCGCCCGCGCCGGCGTCTTCAGGACGAGCGCCTGGCGGAAGCCCGCGCCGTCCAGACACCAGTTGTGGTCGTAGCCCGCGCCGTTCTGCAGCACGGGATCCGCCGCGTCGATGCGTGCGCCAATCGTGTGGAACGAGCGGAAGTCGAACGGCGTGCCTTCCACGGGACGCGGTTCGCCGACCGGCGCGAGGTTCGCATCGATCGCAAGGAACTTCTCCGCGGCGATCCGCATCTCGTGGTCGAGCATATCGCCCGCGCCCTTCAGGTTGAAGTAGGTGTGCTGCGTCAGATTCAACGGCGTGGTCTTGTCCGTCGTCGCCTCGTATTCCACGCGCCACGTGTTGTCCGGCGTGATTGTGTAGACGACCTTGACGGCGACCGTGCCCGGGAAATTCTCCTCGCCGTCGGGGGACGTGCGCGTGAAGACAATTCCGACGTCGTCGCCGCGCGTAAAGGGTTCCGCCGCCCACACGTACGCGTCCCAGCCGCGCGCGCCGCCGTGCAGACAGGCGTGGTGCCCCGCGTCGTTCGCCGCCAGCTTGTAGACCTTGCCCTCCAGCTCGAACGACGCGCCTGCGATGCGGTTGGCGCAGCGCCCGATGATCGCCCCGAAATACGCGTCCGTCTTCTCCCAGCCCGACACGTCGTCGAAACCGACCGTCACGTCCACAAGCGCGCCGGACCTGTCCGGAACCAGCAGGCGCACGATCTTGCCGCCGCAGTCCGTGACCTGCATCTCGAGCCCGCCCTTGCCCTTGAGCGTGAAGAGCCGCGCCTTCTCGCCGTACTTCGTGACGCCGAAAGGACGCGCTTCCCGGGCAATGTCCGCGGCGAAAACGCCCGTCGCCGCGCCGATTAAAGGTATGTCTGTACGATTCATGATGCTTCAATTATAGCAAGTCATTTCCGCCTCGTCAACCACCCTCCGAACCTTTTTCCGGCCGTGAACGCCCTCGCGCCCCCCCCCCTCTCTCCACATTCTCCCGATCTCCACGGCCAAACCCGTGTAGAAAATGTGGAAGAAACTCCGAGGAGCAACAAAAGGCTCCACTAACGTTTCGCCTGAACGCTCCGCAGGTTTCGCTCACGAACACAGGCGAACAGGTTTTTTATAATAGACCGCTTCGCGGTCTGGTTGTCGCGGCGGGCCGCAGGGGACTGCGGCCCCTACCGTTGGACAGTCTAAGGGCCCTCCCAGTCTACATTTTCTACATTCTCTACACGGTTAAATTACTCCCTACCATTGGGTTGGGGGCGGGGCGTGCGAAGCCTGTGGCGGAATGTTAGTGGAGCCTTTGTCGCCCCTCGGAGTTTATTAACCATGCAGAGAATGTAGAGGGCGTCCGAGGACGGCGGGAGAATGTGGAGCGGGGCGGGTTAGCGGCAGGTTGCGCGCGGGCGGAAGGCCCAGGCGGCGAGGAAGGCGGCGGGGAGTCCGACGCCGAGGACGAAGCCGAACGACTGCACAACGGGGAACGAGACGAAGACGAGCGCACCGAACCCCGCGAGGGACGTGAGCATCGAACAGAGCACGGGACGAAAGGCCGCCCGTCCACCCGTCCACAGAAAGATGGTGTAGTCCATGCTCATGCCGAGCAGCAGGAAGCCGGCCAGAAGATGGAAAAGATTGACGGGGTCGCCGCGCAGGGTCAGCAGTCCGCCGGCGAACGCCAACGCGCAGAGGGACGGGACGAGAAGACCCCATGCGCGGCGGCGATAGACGAGAAGCAGCGCGAGGAGGATGAGTCCGAGCGAGACCAGCAAGGCGCGCGCGGCATAGCGGGTCCATTGCGTCAACACGCGAGCGAGGAGTTCCTGCGGACGCCAGAAGCCGACGCCGCGGGGGAGGCGCGTGCCCGGGGGAAACGCCGCGGCGGTGCTCACGAGCGTGCCTTCGCGGAGAAAGGTCCGTCGAAGGGTGGCGGGGATTTGTGCGGTCTGCCAGGGGCGGGGCGGGGGCGGGGGCGCGAGCGCAGCCAAGCCGAGTGCCGCGGCTTGCGCGGGGCCCTGCTCGGCGTAGAGCGCGGCGATTTGGTCCGTCCGCTTTTCCCGCAGGGGCAGGGACGGCAGAAGACGCGAGAGATGCGGAAGGCCGTCCGCCAAGCCGAGGGATTCTTCGGTCTGGAGGAGCGTGTCGAGGGAAGCGTTGCCTTCGATCACGAGGAAGCCGCGCGCGCCTTCCGGCTGGGAGCCCATCCGCTGGGCCAGGAAGTTTTCGGCCGCGGCCAATGCGGCGGGGGGACGGTAGAGGGCCTGGGGCGTCGTGGCGAAAGTGGCGCGCAGAAGCAGGACCCCGGCGGCACCAAAGAGGACGGGCAAGACGGCCCGCAGCGCGGTCCACGGGCCTACGCCGCGGCGGGGCGCGGCGATTTGGGGCGTTTCGGTCCGCGGATGCGCCGCGCCGGACGGGGGGTAAAGGAAAAGGACGCTCGCCAGGCTCGCGGCCAGACCCGCGCCCAGAAAGACGGCGGTCTGGCACAGGACGGGGATGGCGCTGAAGAGAAGCGGCAAGAGGCTGATTTCGGTCGTCAGGCACGAGAGGCAGAGCCCCTTGGCGACGGCGGCGGCGTTTTGCGCGGGCTGGAGGAGACGGTGAAAGGCGTAGTCCACGACCAGGCCGAGCAAGGTCGTCCCCAGGACAAACGTCAGAGCGTGGACGGAGGCGAAGCACAGAAGAAGCGCCGCGAGGCCCGTCAACAGCGCGCAGAGGAGCGTGAGGAACACGCAGGGCAGCCAGCGGAAGGACTTGAACACGACAAAGCCGAGCCCGGCGATGAAGAGGACGGAAAAGACCGTCAAGGCGCCCATTTCGCGCTGGCAGCGCGCGGCGGTCGTCGCCGTGTGGAGCGGCACGCCGCAAGCCACGACGGAAACCGGGGGATGGACGATCTGCGCGCACAGCGCGTCGAACGCCTGCTTGAATTCCACGAGCTTGCGGGTGTCGGCGAGCACGGCGGGGGCGAGTTCGAGGACGACGAGAACGACCGTATCCGTCGCGTCGGGCGCGACGAGGAACCCTTCCCGCGGCGACCAGCCGGCATAGAGGGACGGGAGCGAGGCGACATAGCCGTTGAGGAGGCCGAACGGATCTTCCGCGGGGGAAAAGAGGGGCGGGACGGGGGTAGCGAGATACATGCGCAAGGCACGGCGCGCGAGTCTGGCGCGGCCCTGGGGCGTTTCCAGAAGCTCGGCGGCCGACGGCGCGACAAGGCCCGCGGGATGTGCGCGGCAGAAACTCAGAAAGTCCGCAAAGTCCGCGCCATCGGTCCGGGCGTGCACCCGCAGGACCGCGGGGGAAACCGCGGGGAGGCGCACGGCGAGATTCGCGGCGGCCGTCCGTGCCGATTCGAAGTCGGGCGCGCGCATAAGGACGGGCACGAGGTCCGCCGCGGGATTGCGCAGGGCGGCGGGCAGGGTCTTCCCGGCCGGCCCGAGGAGGTCGTAGAGCGAAGTCTCGACGGTCCAGGCGCGCAGGCAATAGAGCAGCGCACAGAGTGCCGCGAGAACGAGCGGAACGAGGCAGCAGACCCCCAGGCGTCGCGCGTTCATTTTGCCGGCTTCTCCCAAAGGCGGTGGGTTCCGCGACCGAGTTCGGTGAAATCAAGGCGGATGTCGCCCTGCTGCGGGGTCCGCCAGGTCACGTTCGTGATTTCCGCCGCGCCCGACAGGTCGATGCGCGTAAAGAGCCGGCGCAGGGGCGCGAGCGCGGGTTTGAGCGCAAGCGCCCACCCCTTCCCGTCCGGGGCCATCCACGCCCGCCAGTCGAAAAGGCCGTCGAACGCCGTCGCGTCGCCGTCCGCAAAGGCGTCCGTACGGGCGCGTATTTCGGCATAGTAGGGCAGGCTGTCCAGATCCTTGACGCGCATGCCCTCCTCGTCGGCGAAGACCATGGCATTCGTGGTCAGAGTGATGGCAAGCGGGAGCGGCGCGCGCATATCCCAGACAATGCCGCGAAAGCGTGCACAGGAAACGAGGCCGGTTGAAACGAGTGGGCGGAGCGCGCCAGGGAGCGTACGCGTCATGCGCCAGGCCGCGTCCGCATCCAAGGCGCGCCGGAGAGCCGTCTGGCACGCGGGCGGCAGGGAAGCGGCGAACAGGCTACCCGCGCCGCAGGCCACCAGAAGCCCGAAGAGAAGAGTCCGCATCCTTCTCATGAGGTCCCTCCCGCGACCAGACAGGAGGAACAAAGACCGTTCGGTCCCGCAAGCGAACAATCGAAGGCGTTGTCCGTACGCACGACACGCAAGGCCACGGGCGTTCCGGGACGGATGATTTTCTGGAATTTGAGCCGGCGATACGTGGCCGCGTCCGGGAAGTCGAGGAAGGCCTGGCGCGCAAAGTGGCGCAGATAGTAGAGCTGGGCAACGCCGGGCAAAACGGGCATTCCCGGGAAGTGACCTTGGAAGCACGGCAGATCGGCGGGAAAAACCAGCGTCGCCGCGAGCGTCCCCGCGACGCAGGACCAGTCCGTCACGAAGGGTTCACGCGCCCAGAGGTCGAGCGCCTTTCGTGCCACGGCAGCCGTCACCTTGCCTTGTTCGTTTGCGGGCAACTGGCGCACGAGACGTATGCGGCGGGGGAATGCCGCGGGCGGGATTTTCGCGCGGAGATCTGCGCGCAGACGGGAGTTGAACGCGGCAAGCGTGGGCGGCGGCGGATCAAACGCAGCGGGCGCCGGCACGATCAGGAGGCCGATGCGGGGGACGTCCGCGCCATAGACGACGGCATGCGCACGCGCCACCAGCGGATGCGCCTCGAAGGCGACCTCGACATCCGGCAGAGAGACGTAAGACTCGAGAATCTTCACCCGGCGATCGGTCCGCCCCAGCAGACGGAAGTGCCGCGCGTCCACCGGCTCGATCGCATCGGACATCACATAGGGACGCGACAGCGCGAAAGGCGAATCAACGGAAAGTCCCCCGGGGCACGGTTCGACGTTTACGGGGGAATAGACCTTCCAGAGCGGACCTTCGCTCTGGCGGCGCGAGGCTACGGTGCCGGCTTCCGTGCAACCGAAAATCTCGAGCGGCGAAATGCCGACCAACGTCTGGACCGCCGCGGCCGTCTCGGTCCGCAAAAGGCTCCCGGACGTCACGACGGAGGCCAGATGGCCCTTTAGGCGCGGGAAATCGGGATGCGCGACCGCCTTCTCGAGGAAGGAGGGCGTCGTCACGAAAAGGAGGCGTCCATAGCGCCGCGCGAGGTCCAGCAGCTGTTCAACGGAGAGGACGAGCGCGGGGTCTACGGGCAGGTTCGCCTTTCGGGGTGCGCGCACGCGCCACAGCGCCCCGTACATGTGCTCGGGACGCACGGACGAGACCACCGTCACCGACGGATCGCCCCAGACCGAAGGAAATTCGCGCACAAGCGCCGCGGCGTCCTCCTGCAGGGAGGATTCGGTCCGCACGATGGGCTTCGCCGCGCCCGACGAGCCGGACGTTTCAAATGCGACAAGATCCGAGGAGGCTTTCGACATGGCGAACTATCCCCGCGGGGCGGCCTTGCGCGACCAGACGAAACGGCGGTATAGCCACTCGCCGCCCAGAAGCGCGCCGATGAGCACATAGGCGAGGCAGCCATTGTAGAGCGCCCACGCAGCAAGGGGCATCCAAAGCGTCGCGAGCGTCAGCGCGAGATGGAGCGCCAGAAAGCAGACCCACAGGCGCGTCACGCGGAGACAGTAGCGCTTTGTGGGCGCATCCAGCGTCGCGCCCAGACGCGCGGCGATGACCTCCACGAGCGGCGTGCGGAAAAGCGAGAGCGCGAAAGCCGCCAAAACGCCCGCCACGACAAATACCGGGTAGAGGCGAAACCAGACATTGGCGCGGACGGCATAGAGCGTCCACACCAACGCGAGGGACAGCAGCATCCACGCCAGGCGTTTCATTGGGCCTGTTCAGCCATCAATTTGGCGATGACATCGGCGACATCGCCGAGCGTGCGGATGGACTTGAAGTCGTCCGCCTTCACTTTCAGTTTCGTCTGGTTTTGGAGGCGGACAATAAGATCCACCGCGTCGATGCTGTCGAGGTCCAAATCCTCGAAAAGACGCGCTTCGGGTTTGAGGTCCGCCGGGGAACATTCAAATTCCTTAATCAACACGGCGTTGATCGCCGCGAGAATTTCATCTCGGGTCTGCATGATTTCGCTTCCTTAATCTTCTAATGTGAGCCCTGCATTCGCGGCGATAAAGTCCGCCAACGAAGAAACGCTGTAAAAGTGCGCGCGGTTCTCGTCCGAATTGGCCTTGAATTTAATGTTGTATTTCTTACGCAAAGCCGCGCCGATTTCAAGCGCGTCAATGCTGTCCAACCCGACGCCTTCGCCAAAAAGCGGCCTCTCCGCGGCTAAATCCGCCGCGGAAAGCCCGTCCATTTCAACCGAATCCAGAATAACGTTCCTGATCTCGTCTTCTAATTCTTTTCTCTTCATAAATGCTTATTTGCGGATACCGCGGACCGGTTTCTGGGGATTCGCCGACTCTTCGCGCGCCGCCTTCGCAGCCTGCTCGATCTCGCGGATGGTATCCTTGACCTCGATGGAGTCCGGAATGATTTCGAGCGCCTTCTGGGCGTCTTTAAGCGCCTCGTCGAAGCGTCCCGTCCTCATTTTGACGACAGCCAGGTTGTTCCAGACGGCCGGCTCGTTGGGATTGCGCCGCAAGCAGCGCGCCAGGAACTCTTCGGCGCGGCTGTACTGGCCTTCTTCGAAGTAGCTCATGCCCATGGCGAAGTTGGCGCTGGAGTTGTCCGGATCGGCCTTCAAAATCGGCTCGGCATAGCGGCGCGCCAACCGGAAATCGGCCCGGACGAGCGCGAACTGCAAACCTTCTCGCGGCGTCATCTGGCGCATCATGAGGCGGTTGGCGTTTGCGACGTTCTCGATCAGGCGCTGGAGCGACTCGTTGTTGTCGTCCAACTTGCCGGCGAGTTCGCTTTCCGTCAGCGCCAGGTTCTCCTTGCCCGCGTGGTCGTCGATTTCCGCGCGGATGCGCGCCAGACGCGACAGACGCCACTGCATCACCAAAAAGAGGTCGTTCACGAAACGTCCCGCGTACTTGCTGGGGCCGCCCGCGGCGTAGAGGTCCAGAATGTTGTTGATCAGCGCATGGGAGACGGTGACGCCCGTGGCGCACAATTCGCCGTCCATCCCCGGACGCGCCAGCACGCCGGATGTCGTCGGATACATGCTCCCGCTCCGGCGCCAGAGTTCGAAGCCGATCTGGACGGCCGATTTCGCCATGCGTTCGGGCTTGTCGCGCTGCCAGGCGCTCAAGATGTTCGCGCCGCCGACCTGGGCCGAAAGGCGATCCTCGTCGTCCTGCATGGCCAGCACGATGGTCGACAGCGGGCGGGAGGTCAAGCCGTGGAAGACGGGCACGCAGACAAGCGACTTGCCCTGCGCGGCGCCGACCAGCTCGATGCCCGCGTCGTAGGAACCGTCCGTGAAGAGCCACTGCGCATCGCCCGCCTCGCGGACGGTTTCCCGCACAAAGGCGTTCATGATGGCGAGCATGCGGTTCGTGCGGAATTGCACGCGCCCCGGGAGCGCACCCAGCGCGAAAACGATGCAGACGGAAAGGAACACAACCTTGCGGACGCTCAAAATGCGCTTCTTGCCGGGCTCTTCAGCCTGATAGGAATCCTCGTCGATGCGGTGCGCAATCCGGCGCGTATCGCGGCAAAACAGATTCACGGAAAGCACCGTCAGCGCGAGCAGGAACGAAACGGCGAAGAAGGAAACGAAGAGCGACAGGAAAAGCGGACTTCTCACCATCTCCGGCTCGTCGATCCAGTTCCACACCCACAGCGGGCGAATCGAAAACAGCTGCAGGTACGTAAAGCAGCCGACGAGGAAGAACGTAAGACCCTCGCCGTAACCGAGGAAATATTCCGAGTCGGTCGTGCGAATCACGGACATCAGAACAATCGCGAGCAGCATGATGGAAAGGCCGCCGCAGATGATCCACCCGCCGAGAGAGGCCGCGCCCGTGAACAGGCCAAAGTATTCGACGCCGTAGCGCAGCGGGATGTCGCCGCCGGTCAAACCGGTGGCTGCGAGACCGTCAAACGAGATGAAGCTCATGACATTGAACGCGATTCCGACCACCACGCCCAGCGCCCAGAAGAACGTCAAATACCACTTGGCGGCTTGGCGTTTGTAGGCATCCAAGAGGTCCACGTGCCCCAGCAGCCGTTGGGAGACGAGGATCATGTAGCCGACCCAGCAGCACACGGTGAGCACGATGCCCAAAGGCGTGTCGGCCGCCAGAAGTCCGAAGCAGAACATCGAAATGTAGGCCGGGCGCACGCTTCCGTCCGTGAAGAACTTGATCCACTGGTAGGCGGCGAAAAGCATCAGGACAAGCAAAAACGTCTGGGGCGTGAACGAAAGGCACAATTGCCAGACGGGATCGGACGCCGCGAACAGAAACGCCACAAGCAAGCAAATGAGTCGCGAGACATAACGTCGCCAGAATTTGTATTCCGGCGTCTGCGAACGGACGGAGAACGCCAAAACGCCGCGGCAGAACAGATAGGAAAGCGCCAGGATGACGCCGAAGGAAATCTTGCCAAGAAAAGCCAAAATCCCGGTTCCGGCCTGAATCCCGGCTATGTTGTAGAGGATGTGCGCAAACAGACGCCAAAGCCCGGGAATGATCGCCACGGGTTCGCGAAGCCCCGCCGCTTCCGCACAGGCCGCCCAGGCCGTCGGATGCAACGCGGGGAACGTCGTCAGACAGATGAACACGACCCCCACGACGCCCAGAAGAAGTGCCGTTATGTAGTCGTTGAGCGCGTAGTGGACGGGATCCGCCAGCAATGTGCCCTGATTTTCCTCTTCCGAGTCAAAGTCGTAAGACTCTTCTCTATACTTTGTTTTTTTCCGAATACCGAACATTTTACGTTTCCTTCACTTTACATTCGTATATTTTACCAAAATTGGGGGGCGAATTCAATAGGGCTTATTCGCTTTGCGCGCCGGATTCGACAGAATACGGACATGTTCCAGCACTTTTTCCGCCAACGGACGTTGTCCGAGGGCCAAAAGGCATTCCGCATAGGCCTTGAGGACGGGAATATCGGTCGGACGGATGGCAATCATCGTCTCATAGCACTTGGCCGCGCCGCGGATGTTGCCTATCTTCATAAACGCCCGCGCATTCACCGCGAGCCGGTAGAGCCGCTCCAGGAGCATGGAATCATTCGGATTGCGCTTCCAGGCCGCAGACCAGGCGTCAAGCGCACTGTTTTCGTCCCCTTGACGCGCCGCAATCGCACCTTTCAACACGAGTCGCCGGACAACCTGCCGGCTACGCGCCTCATGTTGGAATTCCCTGAGGATATCCGCCTCTACCCCGCCTTGAAACAGCCAGGGGAGTTGAGGTATCGTGTATGTCACGAAGTTTTCAGGGAGCACCCCCGCCGAATTGTCACCCGCGAAGGCATCTTTAAGATCCGCCCATGTCCCCACGTAGTTCGAGAAGATGTCCGCCGGATCTGACAGACCCGCTTCAGCCAAGATGTCGAACAGCTTTTCGTTCGCAAAAAGGTCGAAAAGTGCGTCCAACTTCAATTTGGAGGGCTTTGCACGTCCGATTACAAGCCAATCAAATTCTCCGGGCATCCAGAGATGAAAGTATTTGAACGGGAAATCCATCAAAATCGACTTGAAATCAGCCTTTTTCAGATTGTTGGCGTCGATGAAACGCACGAGAATCCCCGCATCCGCCACATGCGCCGTAAGCCGTGACCAGTCTTTGGGCGTCCGGGAAAAAAGGACGATGGAATTGCGTCCTTTGCAGGTCGTATTGGTCACCGATAGCCCTGTCGCGCAAAAATCCTCGCGAAAAGGCGCGACACCCTCGTCGGCCAGACAGACCGATACAGCATCCGGCTTTTCCGCCAGCATGAGCGCGACGGAGAGCGTGCGCAGGGCCTTGTAATGGTGAAGGTCGGGGGCAGGTAGACTGGAACCTCCCCGTCCAAAGAAGAAGAATCCTCCGACGGTGAGCAGCGCAACAAGAAGAATCCCGAGGGCAACAAGCGCGGCTAGGCGTTTCTTCTTCGTCATGCGAGGAACCCCCGGATTTCCTGCACGCACCGCGGCACGACCCCGCGGCGGCGGGCGACACATTCTTGCGCCCGCAAGCCAAGCCCCCCGTCTCCCCGGGACAGGAGCTCCTCGACGCGTTTGGCGAGCGCCGCGGCCGTGGGCACGACTTCAATTGCCCGGGCTTCCAGCAAATCACTCATTACGGGACGGAAGTTTTCCGTATGGGGTCCGACAAGAACCGCCTTTCCGCACAGGCACGGCTCGATCATGTTCTGTCCGCCCTTCGCAGACAAGGTCTTCCCGACGAAGACCACGGTGGCTATCCCGTAAAGCCCCATAAGCTCACCCGTCGTATCCGCAAGAAATACAGCGCGCCCCTGTTCCGGCACCTTGTCGCCCCGGCTCCGGCGGACACAGCCATATCCGGCATTCTTTATGTTGGATTCGACCGCATCGGCCTTTTCGAAGTGCCGCGGCGCCAAAACGAGCTTGACGTCCGCCGGAAGCCCCGGGAGAATGTCCAAGAGCGCCTTGTCTTCGCCCGGCCAGGTCGAGCCGCCCAGCAGAATGCGCCCCGGGCCAATCCACGCCCGCATTTCAGCCTCTTTGGCCGGATTCCGGCGCGCCACGTCGAACTTGAAGCTCCCGGTCGTTTCAATGGCGGATTCCGGCGCGCCCGCGGCAATCAGGCGGGCCTTATCCAGCGAACTTTGCGCGAAAATCCGCGTAAACGCCGCGAACACGTCCTTGAAAAGGAACCGGAAGCGCGCATAGCGCGGGGCGCTCCGGTCGCTCACGCGGGCGTTTATCAAAAAAAGCGGAATCCGGTTCTTGGCCGCGCGCCGGATGAACAAGGGCCAAATCTCGCTTTCCGTCAATATGACCGCGCGCGGTTCCACCGTCGCCAGCGCGCTCTTGACGAAATTCGGGAAGTCGAGCGGATTGTACATGAGAACGTCGTTTTCTGTCACTTCGCGCCGCGCCACCTGCCACCCGGTTGAACTTGTCGTCGAGAAGCAAAAGCGCACGCCCGGCTCCTGCCGGCGCCATTCGCGCATGAGCTGGCCCGCCACCTGGACCTCGCCCACGGAGACGGCGTGTACCCATACCCACCGCCCCCTGTGCGCACGCAGGCGCGCCGTGATTCCGGGCGGATAGAGGGCAAACCTGTCCCCCATCCGTGCGCGATAGCCGCCGCGCCGCATCATGCGCAGGAGGAACCCGGGCAAAAGGAACGGGAACCCTAGCGCAAAAACGAGCTCATAGAGGAACCACTTCACGATTCCACGCGCGTCCCGGCCGGCAAATCCTTCCGCACGCCAATCCCGCAGGCGATCCAGCAATCCGAGCCGATTGAAACGCCGGGCATGGTCGAACTGTTCGCGAAAAACGAAACGCGATCGCCGACGGACACGCCCGAGGCGATGGCCGCGCCAGGACCTACGTTGACAAAGTTGCCCAGCGTCGAATCGTGCCCGATGACCGCGCGCGCGCCGACAAGGCAGAATTCGCCCAGAACGGAACCGACCTGGACGACCGCCTCCGAGGCGATGTACGAACCGCCGTTGAAGTCCGTCGTCGGCGAAATCTGCGCCGAGGGATCGATCAGGGCGGGGAAATCGAAACCGCGCAGACGCTTGACCATATCCAGACGCTTTTGGTTGTTCCCGATCGCGACGAACACCGACGCGGCCGGATTGGACTGCGCGGCCTCCTCGACCGTCCCCAAAATCGGATACCCCTCGAAATTGTCGCCCTTCCTCCACCTGGGATTGTCGTCCGCATAGCCCAGAATACGCCAAAGAGGAACCTGCTGCGCGGCGTTTATCCGCTCCAGCGTCCAGATGGCCTCGCGGCCGAACCCGCCCGCACCCACGATGAATATATCCCTCATGATGGTTCTCCTTTCCTTGTTAGATTAGTGACCTGCTCGCTTTTCCGTCTTTTTGGGCCATACGACCCGTACGCCGGTCTCCTCGATCGCCATGCGTATGTTGGCCCCGGCGATCTGCATGGAGTCGTATGCCAGCGTCAAGGTCCCCCGCGCAAAGTCCCACCGGAAGGAATCCTTTTTAACGCCGGAATAAGGAGAAAGCGCCGCGGAGATCTTGTTGGTTTCCTGCGGGGAAATCCCAGGCAACTCAAGCGTGAGCGTGCGGACGTCTTCCCGCCGACAGCCGGCGAGAGCGAAAGCGAGTAAAACCGCGATTGAAAAGAGTGTCCGCTTCATCTTACTTGAATGTGGTTGGATCCGAATCGGGGCCGAAGGGGGAAAGTTCGCGCAACCCCTTGATGACGATCGGCAGCTTTTCGAGCACATAGTCGATATCTTCCGCCGTATTGTAGCGCGAGAGCGAGAAGCGCACCGAGCCGTGGACCGCGATGAACGGCACGCCCATCGCCCGGATGACATGGCTCGGATCGAGCGAACCCGACGCGCAGGCGCTCCCCGTCGAAATGCAAATCCCCAGGTCGCTCAAGCGGTAGGCGATGGCTTCGCCCTCGATATATTCGAAACTCACGTTCAGCGTATTGGGCAGACGATGCTGCCTGTCGCCATTCACGCGCACGTTGGGGCACGTCGCCAGAATGCCCGCCTCGAGCCTGTCGCGGAGAACCGTCAGCTTCGCGGCCTCATCCGCCATGCCCAGCCGCGCCAGTTCGCAGGCCTTTGCGAGCCCGATGATGTACGGCACGTTTTCCGTGCCCGCCCGCCGGCCGTTCTCCTGGTGGCCGCCCAGCATGAACGGCTTGAAATGCACGCCCTTGCGCACGTACAGGATGCCGACGCCCTTGGGCGCATGGAACTTGTGCCCGCTCATGGAAAGCATGTCCACGGGGACCTTTTGCACATCCACGGGAATCTTTCCCGCGACCTGGACGGCGTCCGTATGGAAAACGGCCCCGTGCTCATGGCAAATAGCCGCAATTTCCTCTATTGGGAACACCGTCCCCGTCTCGTTGTTGGCCCACATGATGGAAACGAGCGCCTTGCGCGTCCCCTTCAGCTCCGCGCGCAACCGGTCCAGATCAAGCTGTCCCACGTCGTCCACCGGGAGTTCGACTTCGTTCCATCCGTTCGCCTTGAGCCGCCGCGCAGGCTGCAGAATGGCGGGGTGTTCGACGGCGGTGGTGATGATTTTGGTCTCCTTGCCCAGAAACTCGGCCGTCCCGCGCAGGGCCGTGTTGTCCGACTCCGTGGCGCACGATGTGAAGATGATTTCCTCGGGCGAGCAATTGATGAAATGCGCGACTTCCTCGCGGGCACGCGCCACATAGCGGGCGATTTGGCCGCCGAAGGCGTGCATCGAACTCGGATTCCCGTACAAATCGCCCAAAAACGGCAACATGACATCGCGTACCTCGGGGGCCGTACGCGTGGTCGCATTATTGTCTAAATAAACTATTCTGTCCATCACTCTTCCATTATACCATATTTCGCCCGAAAATGCTCTAGCGGCGTGGATGAAATTTCGCGCACTCTTCTTTCAGGCGCTCCACGGAGACGTGCGTGTAGATCTGTGTCGTGGAAAGCGAGGCGTGCCCCAGCATCTCCTGCACGCTGCGCAAATCGGCCCCCGCATCCAGCAAATGCGTCGCGAAACTGTGCCGCAATTTATGCGGCGTGAGCGTCAGGGGCAAATCCGCCTCCGCCAAATACCGCTTCATGCGGCGCTCGACGATGCTGCGCGTCAATGTGCCGAACCTGTCCCCGAGGAAAACGGGCGTCTCGGGCGTCGCCAAATCCGGACGTTGCGCAGCTATTTCCCGGCGGAGTTCCTCGAGCGCGTGCGTGGCCGGCTTCCCCAGGATGACGAGGCGGTCCTTGGCGCCCTTCCCCGTCACGATCAACGAGCCGCGCGCGAAATCCAAATCCCCCCAGGTGACGGAAAGCGCCTCGCTGATGCGGCAGCCCGTCGAATAGAGAAACTCGAAAATGGCCGCATCGCGCTTGGCCGGATAGGACGCTATCAACCCCAGCGCCAGATCCTCGAGCGGACAGGCCAAAAACCGCTTTGTGTCTTCCACGGAAAATATCCGCGGCAGAACGCGCGCCAGACGCGGACCCCGCAAATAAGAAAAAGGATTCTCCGAAATGCACCCCTCCCGTGCGAGAAAACGGTAGAACGACCGCGCCGAGGCGAGTTTGCGGCGCACGGTCGCAGGTCGCACGCCCCCTTTCGCAAGCGCCGAAAGAAAATCGTGAGCCTGCAACTCCGTCAAGCCCGCCCAAACAAAGGGAGCCTCCGTCGCCTCTCCCCAGGTTACGCCGGCCAACTGCGCAAGATCCTGCAAGTAGCTTTCGCGCGTGTTCAGGGACATGTTGCGCTCGCCCGTCAAGTAGGTTGCGAACCGCTGCACGAGCGGATCGTCCTTTGCGAAACGGTTAACTGGACAACCTGTCGCCCCTTCGCTCATTCCCGTTCTTCCGGCTTTTCCTCTTCAGACGCTTTCCCCAAAGGCAAATCGTACTTCTTCGCCTCTTCCTCGTAATTCGGGATCTGCGCGCGGTAGACGCCCAGGATACGCTTGAGCGCGGCGATTTGGCGCAGGCTCAACATATGGCGGCGCGTAAATTGGTCGCGCAGGCTCTCCGCGAACTCCTTGTCGTCATAGACCTTGCGCCCTTTCTTGGCCGTCGGACGCCATTCTTTGACCGTGTCGAAAAGCGTCAGCAGATGCTCGATGGCGGGGTCCGCGCTCGGGGGCGTAAACCCGCCCGGGATGAACTCCGTCAGGCGCGCGATGACAGCGTCCGCATCGGGCAAGGCCGACGCATTCTCGCAAACGGTCCGCGCAAGAATGGACATTTGCTTGAGCGACAAGCCGCGCCCCCGCTCGACCTGGTCGTGCAGGCTCTTGATGAACGGATTTTCTTCAAGCGTCGTTATGCGGGCCAATTGGTCGAAGGCGTAGCGCACCGCCTCGGGATCCGCCTTCTGCGCCGTCGTGAACGCGTTTGTGGCGAGCCCCGCGTCGGCGAGCTGCTGTTCGGCGTTCGGAATCTGCTCCTTGTACAGAATGACGAGACGGACGAGAAACTCGAGCTGGCGCGCGCTCAATTCCTTTTTCATTTCACGCTGTTTGCGCACGCTCTCGACGAAAGCCTTGTCGTCGTATGTGCGTTTGCCGACCGTCTTCGGCTCCTTCCACGTCTTGACCTGGTCCAGAAGCGCGAAAACGGCGTCGAACTTGGCGTCGTCGGGTGCCGCTTCGCGGCACGAGGCGAGCGACTGGAGGAAATTCCGGTAGAAATCGCTCAGCATGTCGTTCATCGGCTCGCCTTTTTCCTCGATCTTGTCCAGTTCGGACTCCATCTGCGCCGTATAGCCGACGTTGAAAAGCGAATCCAGCTTCTTCACGAGCCAATCGCAGACAAGAACGCCGCGCTCCGTCGGCACGAGTTTGCGCTTGTCGTTTACGGCGTACTCGCGCAACTTGAGCGTCTCGATCGTCTGGGCATACGTGGACGGACGCCCCACGCCGTTTTCTTCCAGGGCCTTGATGAGCGAGGCTTCGGAATAATAGGACGGGCCCTTCGTCTGCTTCTCGTCGGCGAGCCAGCGAAGGACGTCCAGTTTGTCGCTCTTGTCCATCTTCGGCAGCGACTCGACCGCGTCGCCGGCGTCCGCCTCGTCTTCCCCGCCCGTTGCACGCTTTTGGGCGGCGACTTTCATGACTTTCATGAAGCCGTCGAACAGAATGTCCGTTGTCGACGCCGTGAACACGTAGGCGTGGGTCAGGGTCGGCTTGACCGGCACGAGCGAAACCGTCCGCACGAGCGTCTTCGCGTCCGCCATCTGACTCGCGAGGAATCGCCGCCAGATGAGGTCGTAAAGCTTGAGCTCCGCCGCCTCCAGCGCCGCGGCATCCTGCGGTTTGCGCAGAACGTCCGTGGGGCGGATTGCCTCGTGCGCACCCTGCGCGTCGGCCTTCGACTTGTAGAAGTTCGGCTTCGCGGGATAGTAGTCCGCGCCGAATTCCGAAACGATGAAGTCCTTGGCGGCGCCGCGCGCCTGCTCGGAAATATTCACCGAGTCCGTTCGCATGTAGGTTATGAAGCCTTTTTCGTACAACGCCTGCGCCAGCTTCATCGTGCGCCCGGGCGAGAACGAAAGCACGCTCGAGGCCGCCTGCTGCAGCGTGGACGTCGTGAACGGCGGATACGGATGCCGCGTTTTCGGCCGCTCAGCCACGTCCGACACTTCCAGATGGGCGTTGGCCAGATCCAGAAGCAGGTTGTCCGCGACCTGCTTCGTGCGCACGTCGGGCTTCTCGCCGTCCAGACGCGCCAACTTGGCGACAAACGGCGGCAGTTTCTGCTTTTGCGCCTCGACGCCTAGAAGATAGTAGGTCTCGGGCTTGAACGCGTCGATCTCGCGCTTGCGCTCGACGAGCAGGCGAAGCGCGACGGACTGCACGCGGCCGGCGCTGAGCGTATGGCTCCGCGGGCACTGCACGTACTTCCACAAAAGCGGCGAAACCTTGTAGCCGACCAGACGGTCGAGAATGCGCCGCGCCTGCTGCGCGTCCACACGCGGCATGTCGATGTCCCGCGGCTCGGCGATCGCCTTCAGGACCGCCGGCTTCGTGATTTCATTGTAGGTGACGCGGTAGAACGGCTTCTCCCCCGCGACGGACTCCAGAATCTGCTTCAAGTGCCACGCGATCGCCTCCCCTTCGCGGTCCGGATCGCTCGCGAGATAGATTGTGTCCGCCTTTTTGACTGCGGACTTCAAATCGGAAATGACCTTTTCTTTCCCTTCGGAAACGACGTATTTGGGCGTGAAGGCCCAATGCTGATCACCGTCTTCCTTGATTGCAATCGCCTTGTCGCTCTTGGGAAGATCGCGAACATGCCCGACCGAACTTTTTACCGTAAAATCCGGACCAAGGTACTTCCCGATTGTTTTCGCCTTCGCCGGCGATTCGACGATTAGTAGATTCTTGCTCATATTCCTTTGTCAAACCCTCTCTTCTCGGACCGCCCCCCAAGCCTGTCAAAGGGGACGCGTGCGCGGCCAGTACTTGTCCGCCAGCTTCGTCGGGATGCCCACCTCGGACTTTTCGAAGCAGTCCGCCAGAATCTTCCAGCCCAGGTTGAGCGCCTCCTCGAGCGGAATGTTGACCGACAAGTCCATCATGTTCTTCTCGAACGCCGCGCCGTACTTCAGGAGCTTCAAATCCCACGCCGACATGCGGAAGCCCATGGACTGCTTCTCGAGCGCCTCCTTGTACTGCGCGTAGAGCTTGATCATCGCGTCCATGATCGTGCGGTGGTCTTCGCGCGTGTTCTTGTTGACCTGCTGTTTGAGGCGCGAAAGCGAGCCGAACGGCTCGATGCGCCCGTTGCGCAGGTAGAACTGCCCTTCCGTGATGTAGCCCGTGTTGTCCGGCACCGGATGCGTCACGTCGTCGCCCGGCATGGTCGTCACCGCCAGGATCGTGATGGACCCCTCCCCCTCGAAGTCGACCGCCTTCTCGTAGCGGGAGGCCAGCTGCGAATAGAGGTCGCCCGGATAGCCGCGGTTGGACGGAATCTGCTCCATCGTGATGGCGATTTCCTTCAGGGCGTCGGCGAAGCTCGTCATGTCCGTCAGGAGCACGAGCACGTCCTTGCCCTTGAGCGCGAACTTCTCCGCGACGGCGAGCGCCGCGTCCGGGACCAGCATGCACTCCACGGTCGGATCTGCCGCGGTGTGCACGTACATGACCGTCTTCGAAAGCGCGCCCGACTTGTCCAGCGTCTCGCGGAACTTGAGGTACTCGTCGTACTTGAGCCCCATGCCGCCGATGACGATCACGTCCGAATCGGCCTGCAGGGCGATGCGCGCGAGCAGTTCGTTGTACGGCTCGCCGGCGCGGGCGAAAATCGGCAGCTTCTGGCTCTTCACGAGCGTATTGAAAAGGTCGATCATCGGGATGTTCGTGCGCACCATCTCGTGCGGCATCACGCGGCGCGCCGGATTCACCGACGGCTGCCCGATCGGCGATTCCTCGCCCGTCACGGCCGGTCCGCCGTCACGCGGCGCGCCCGACCCCGTGAACGCGCGTCCCAGAAGGTCGTCCGAGAACGGAACCTTCATCGTCTCGCCCAGAAAGCGCACGCACGCCGCCGTGTCCACGCCGCGCGCCCCTTCGAAAATCTGCAGCGTGACGTTGGCCCCGTCCAGCTTGATCACCTGCGCGAGCGACCGCCCCGCCCGCGACGCCACTTCCGCGATCTCGTTGTATTTGACGCCTTCCGCGCGCAGGGTCGCCACGGACCCCGACAGCGCGTCGATCTTATGGTAAATCTTGTTGTTGAACATGTTGTTCTCTCCTGCTGCGCTGTTTCTGTCAGGCGGCCGCCCGCGCGATCTTCTCGAGTAGCGCGGCCTTGCCGGACGCGAAGCGCGCGTCCTTGAAGTCCGTGTCGTTCCAGTCGATGAAGGCCTGCTGCAGTTCCATGAAGAACTTGCGCATCTCGTCCTTGGCCTTGTACTTGTACGTCTGTCCGAGCGCCTTCTCGACGACGTCGAACATCTCCCGCTGGCGCGCCACCGGCGTGCTCGCGTCCGCTTCCGAAAACGCGTTCTGCTGCAGATACACCGCGTCCAGAAACTCCGCCTTCAGATACGTCGTGAAATCGTCCAGGCTCGTGCCTTCCTCGCCGACGACCTTCATCATCTGCCCGACCTCGTTGCCGCGCCGCAGCACCGCGCGCGCCTTCTCCACGCGCGCCTGCTCGATGACGGAAGGATAGTGGCTCCAGCTCTCGAGCGGATCGATCGCCGGATACCGCCGCGCGTCCGAACGGGCGCGCGAAAGTCCGTGGAACCCGCCCACGACCTTCAGCGTCGCCTGCGTCACCGGCTCGTCGAAGTTGCCGCCCGCCGGCGAAACCGTGCCGCCGATCGTCACGGAACCCACCGTCCCGTCCTTCAGCTTCACGCGCCCGGCCCGCTCGTAGAATGCGGCAATGCGCGATTCCAGATACGCCGGGAACGCCTCTTCGCCAGGAATCTCCTCCAGACGCCCCGAAAGCTCGCGCATCGCCTGCGCCCAGCGCGACGTCGAGTCCGCCAGCACCAGCACCGCCAAACCCATCTGGCGGAAGTACTCCGCCAGCGTGACCGCCGTGTACACCGAAGCCTCGCGCGAGGCCACCGGCATGGACGAGGTGTTGCAGATGATGATCGTCCGCTTCATGAGCGACTGCCCCGTCTTGGGGTCGACGATCTCCGGAAACTCCTTCAGCGTCTCCACGACTTCGCCCGCGCGCTCGCCGCACGCCGCCGAAATCACCACGTCCACCTTCGCGTACCGCGCCGTCGTCTGCTGCAGAACCGTCTTGCCCGCGCCGAACGGACCCGGAATGCAGTACGTGCCGCCGACCGCCACGGGGAAGAACGTGTCGATCGTGCGCACCGTCGTCTCCAGCGTCTCCGTCGGCGCCAGACGCTCCGTGAAGCAGCGGATCGGCACCTTGACCGGCCAGCGCTGCATCATCGTCACCGCGACCTCGCGCCCCTCGGCGTCCGTCAGCGTCGCGATCGGCTCCGTCACCGTGTAGTCGCCCGGCGCGGCCAGCTTCTTCACCGTGTAGACGCCGCGGAAGGCGAACGGCACCATGATCTTGTGCCCCGGCAGCTTCTTGCCGTCGAAAATCCCCTCCGGAACCCACCCGAGCGCCTCGCCCGCCGTGACCTGCGCCCCGGCCTTGGCCGTCGGATGCCACGCCCACTTCGTCTCGCGCGGCAACCCCGGCAGATACATCCCGCGCTGCAGGAAGAACCCCGCGTCCTTGGAAATCTTGCCCGCCTCCTCGGCGAGTTCGGGAAGCGGATTCTGGAGCCCGTCGTAGACCTGCCCCAGCAAGCCCGGCCCCAGCTCCGCCGCGAGCAGCTCGCCCGTGAATTCCACGTCGTCGTCCACCGAAAGTCCCGTCGTGGACTCGAACACCTGCATGTCGCACCGCGTGCCCCGCACGCGCACGATTTCCGCCATCAGACGCATCTCCCCGAGCCGGGCGTACCCCACTTCGTTCTGGGCGACCGCGCCGTCAAAGGCTACGGAAATCATGTTCCCGTTGACCGCGACTATCTTGCCTTTTGCCGTCATTCAAATTACCTCCGAATCGTCAAATCAGTCTCTCTTTGTTTCCGCCGTCAGGCGGTCGAACGCCGCATTGCCCTTCTCGGGCGAGATTTGCGCACGCTTGAGCGCAATCTCCAGGCGGATGGCGTAGGCCGCCAAAGCCTCCCGTCCCAAAGGGGCGGCGGGGGGAACCAGCTCGCCGGCGGCGTCCCACCACACGCGGTCCAGCAGCTTCTCGCGCTTGAAGACGTCCGTCTCCTGAAAGCACGCCTTGACCCGCCCGCGCCAGTAGAGCGCGCACCCTTCCGCCGGATGCTCCCACCGCCGGACCGCGTCGGTGTTCAGCCCCAGCAAAGCGCCGCGGGCTTCCGCGAGCGCATTGCGCAGTTGCGTGTCGAGATCCCGCCAGGCCGCCCCGGCCGCCGGCCACACACCCCCGCAACGCGACAGGAACTCCTCCCGCGTCAAGGGCGGCGGCGCGTCGAAATCCAGCGCCGGCAGGCTCGCAACCAGATAATCCGTCGTCATGGCGTCCTCATTGCGCACGGACAAGTTGGGCCAGATCCGGACGCAACCGCCGCGCCAGTTCCGCCGCGACGACCGCCCCCGTGAAGGCGTGCTCCACGCGCCCTCCGTCTATCTTGACCGAAAAACCCGTGCGGACCGACTCATCCGGCACAATCGTCAGGTTCTTCTCCGCCGCGAGCTGGGCGCGCAACGTCTGGACCAGCGCCGGGGGCACGGCCACCTCGACCGGACCCGTCAGACCCTTGAGCACGCCCTTGACGAGCTCCGCCACACGCGCCGGCTGGGCCAGCGTCGCGTCCACGTCCTTCGCCAGCAGATTCTCCAAAAGCCCCGTCACGGCGCGCTCGACTTCGCGCACCGTGTCCCGCGCGGCTTGCTGGACCGTCACCGCGGCGCGCGCCGCATAGTCCGCCGCCGCCTTTTCCGCGTCCGCCTTGAGCTGCGCCGCCTCTTTCTGCGCCGCCGCCACCAGACGCTTGGCTTCCGCTTCCGCTTCCGCGATGATTTCCCCGGACCGCGCCTGCGCTTTCTCAACGCCCTCGCGATTTATCTTTTCGAGCAGACTTTGCAATTCTTCGGACATAATATCTCCAATTGTTGCTGTTAATTATATCGTATTTAGGGAAACAAAGCAAACGAAAATTTCAGAAAAGTGTACAAGGCTACGCTCACGCTTCGCCCGCCCCGCCCCCAACCCAAGGGTAGGGGGGAATTTACCGCGTAGAGAATGTAGAATGGGTGGCCGTGGACCCTCCATATGGTAGGGGCGGCAGTCCCTGCCGCCGCACAGGTTTAACCGTGTAGAATATGTAGAATGGGCGGCCGTGTGTCGTCCCAACGGTAGGGGCGGCAGTCCCCTGCCGCCCGCACGGGTTTAACCGTGTAAAAAATGTAGAGGGGGGCGGCCGTGTGTCGTCCCAACGGTAGGGGCGGCAGTCCCCTGCCGCCCGCACGGGTTTAACCGTGTAAAAAATGTAGAGGGGGGCGGCCGTGTGTCGTCCCAACGGTAGGGGCGGCAGTCCCCTGCCGCCCGCACGGGTT
>ERZ808252.261-NODE-261-length-54009-cov-8.464822_pt1 | contig 54009 bp, 39 predicted proteins | sample MGYA00521242_ERZ808252 | MGnify/ENA primary metagenome ERZ808252 (study PRJEB31516, sample SAMN03275581) | gut metagenome | biome: mammalia-associated habitat; material: feces | host: Papio cynocephalus | place: Kenya | collected 2012-08-07 ... | reverse complement strand
GAAAAATGGCAAGGAATCGAATGTATAAATGCCGGCTCTGCCGGCCGAAAAAAAACACGCGAAAATGCAGATCAAAATTTTCAGCATTCCGATAGGATCGTCCGAGGCCGCGACGGAGGAAATGAACCATTTTCTCCGTGCCAACAAAATCATCGACATCAAAAAGGACTTAGCTTTGCTCGACGGCAACAGCTGCTATTAGCTCTGTTCTGCAATATAGCCGATATGAGGTTTTAATACCAGCCCTATTGCGACCTCATTCAGCCCCTTTTACCCTGCGATTCAGCCCCTATTGCAACGCCTTTTTAATCCTACTGTATGTGCTTGATAATCAGTTGATTGCGTTTTTATAAAATTCCTTCTTGTGAGTAGTTGCAACACAAATGGTGAGCATGAGCCAACTCGACACTAAGTGGATACTCCCCCCAATCGCCATTAGGACGGAATCATTCTGCCGATTGGGGCTGTCGTTTTCCTTGTGGTGCCCATGCGGTGCATTGTGGGTAAGTGCAAAAGTTGTGCAAACGAAGCAAGCGCAAAAGTAAAAAGGTGCATAAATAGTTGGTTGATTGATGGGTTTATCGTAACTTTGCAGCAACTTCGCCTCCCATCTGTGGTTACGGCATGCAGTCGGAGTCATGTCATCGAGGTAGGGGCGGGGGCTATTTATAGATTGTTTTCATGGAACAAGAGAGATTATTCCCCGACTATATCTTTGAGACCAGTTGGGAAGTCTGCAATAAGGTAGGTGGCATCTACACCGTTCTTTCCACACGCGCAAGAACACTTCAGGACCATCTTCACGACAACTTGATTTTCATAGGGCCAGATTGCTGGCAGGACAAGTCGTGCCCCTACTTTGAGGAAGAGGCCGTTTTTCCCGAGTGGGAGTCTGCGGCTCGCCACAAAGGGCTGCGCGTGCGCGTCGGTCGCTGGACCATTCCCAGCCACCCCGTGGCCATACTGGTTGACTGGCGGCCCTACTATGAAGAAAAAAACACATTCTACGGCGACCTTTGGCAGCAATATGGCGTGGACAGCCTGCACGCCTACGGTGACTACGACGACTCGGCCCTGTTTGGTCTGGCTGCTGCCAAGGTGGTGGAGAACTTCTACCACTACTACCTTTTGGGGGACAGGCGGGTGGTGCTGCACGTCAATGAGTGGCAGACCGCCACGGCAGCCTTGGTGCTCCAGAAGCTCGTGCCGCAGGTGGCGTCCATCTTCACCACCCATGCCACATGTATCGGCCGCAGTATAGCGGGCAATAACAAGCCGCTGTATGAATACTTAGACGTGTACAATGGCGACCGAATGGCGCAGGAGCTGAACATGGAGAGCAAGCACTCGCTCGAAAAGCAGACCGCCCACCATGTGGATTGCTTCACGACGGTGAGCGAGATTACCGCCCGCGAGTGCCAGGAGCTGCTCGACAAACCCATCGACGTGGTGCTTCCGAACGGCTTCGACGACAGCATCGTACCTGTTGGCAATGAATTTACACGCAAACGGAGGGCTGCCCGCAAACGATTGGTTGGCATAGCCAATGCCCTGTTGGGCACGCAGCTGACCGACGACGTGATGATAGTCGCCACATCGGGTCGCTACGAGTTTCGCAACAAGGGCATCGACGTGTTCATCGAGGCCATGAACCGCCTCCGGCACGACGCGCGACTCCAGCGGGAGGTGCTTGCCTTTGTCGAGGTACCCGCCTGGGTGACCGCTCCGCGGGCCGATTTGCAAGAGCGGCTACAACTTGATGCGCCACAGGCCACGCCACTCGACACGCCTGTGATTACCCATTGGTTGGGCGATATGGAGCACGACCCCGTGCTCTCCATGATGCGGTACCTGAATATGGAGAACCGCAAGGAAGACTATGTGAAGGTAATCTTCCTGCCCAGTTATCTCACGGGCGATGACGGCATAGCCAATCTCAGCTACTACGACATCCTGTTGGGCAACGACCTTTGCGTGTTCCCCTCCTATTATGAGCCGTGGGGGTACACCCCGTTGGAGGCAGTGGCCTTCCATGTACCCTGCGTCACGACCGACTTGGCTGGGTTCGGCCTGTGGGTCAACAGCGTCAAGGGGGGCTACGGCACGATAGCCGGTGGCGTGGAGGTCATCCACCGCACGGACACCAACTACTCGGAGGTGGCCGACCGCATCAAGGACACCGTCATCCGCTACGCCGCCATGACTAAAAAGGAGGTAAATGCGTGCCGAAGACAAGCCGAAAGGCTCTCGAAGAAAGCCCTTTGGGACAAGTTCATTTCCCATTACGAGGAGGCTTACGACTTCGCCCTGTGCAAAGCCAAGGCGCGGACAATGTAAGATAAATAAGGCATGGAGACGGATTTCCGTCGCCGTGCCTTTTCAGGCTCGTGCCAACACCGCCGACAAGGCATTGGCGCCGGGGGCGCTTTTCGGGCAGTAGGGTAGAACACTTTTTAAGCCGAGGCCCCCGATACGGAAAATGCCAACGAGGGGGATGCTTGACACGGCCTATCAACAATCTTGGCAAGGCCGATCAACTAAAAGAAATCACAATAATAATAGATAACAGAACGCACTATGAAGATTAAATCGGATTATTCAAACTCACCCCAGTGGAGGGAAGTGAACGTCAAGTCGTCGCTGCCGAAGGAGTTGGACTGCCTCAACGAGTTGGCCCACAACCTGTGGTGGGCGTGGAACTACGAGGCCCGCGACCTGTTCAAGAGCCTTGATGAAAAGCTGTACGAGGAAGTGGGACACAATCCCGTCCTGCTGCTGGAGCGGCTGAACTACGACCGTAAGGAGGCCATTGTCAAGGACAAGGAGCTGATGCGCAGGGTGCATGGTGTCTATGCCACTTTCCGGGAGTATATGGACGCGAAGCCCGACACGAAGCGTCCGTCGGTGGCTTACTTCTGCATGGAGTTCGGACTGAACCAGGTGCTGAAGATATACAGCGGCGGTCTGGGTATGCTTGCTGGAGACTACCTGAAGGAAGCCTCCGACTCCAACGTCGATCTCTGTGGCATCGGCTTCCTCTACCGGTTCGGTTACTTCACACAAACCCTGTCGATGGACGGACAGCAGATTGCCAAATACGACGCACAGCGCTTCAACGCCCTGCCCATTGAGCGGGAGTTGGACAAAGACGGCAATCAGGTGGTGGTCGATGTGCCCTACCAAGACTACATGGTCCACGCCCTGGTGTGGCACGTGAACGTGGGGCGCATCAAGCTCTACCTGCTCGATACCGACAACGACATGAACTCAGGCTACGACCGACCCATCACCCACAGCCTCTATGGAGGCGACTGGGAGAACCGGTTGAAGCAGGAGATCCTGCTCGGCATTGGCGGCATACTCACGCTGAAGAAGCTCGGCATCAAGAAAGACATCTACCATTGCAACGAGGGCCATGCCGCATTGTGCAACCTCCAGCGCTTGTGCGACTACATTCAGGACGGACTGACGTTTAACGAGGCCATGGAACTGGTGCGCGCCTCTTCGCTCTACACCGTCCATACACCTGTGCCTGCGGGCCACGACTACTTCGACGAGCAGCTGTTTGGCAAGTACATGGGCGGCTATCCGGAGAAGTTGGGCATCACGTGGGAAGAATTTATCGGCATGGGACGCACCAACCCTGATGACCACAACGAGAAATTCTGCATGAGTACCTTTGCCTGCAACACCTGCCAGGAAGTCAACGGCGTGTCGAAGTTGCACGGATGGGTGAGCCAGAAGATGTTTGCCCCGCTGTGGAAAGGCTATTACCCAGAGGAGAACCACGTCGGCTACGTCACCAACGGTGTGCATTTCCCCACCTGGACCGCCACGGAGTGGCGCAAACTCTATGATACCTATTTCGATGAGAGCTTCATCTCCGACCAGAGCAACGAGAAAATATGGCATGCCATCTACGATGTGCCCGACGAGGAGATATGGGAGACGCGCATGACCCTGAAGAAAAAGCTCGTGAAATACATCCGTGACAAGTTTACGCAGCAGTGGCTTCGCAACCAGGGCGACCCCGCCAAGGTGATGTCCATCATCCAGCGCATCACCCCCAATGCCCTGATGATTGGCTTCTGCCGCCGTTTCGCCACCTATAAGCGCGCACATCTGCTCTTCACCGACCTCGATCGTCTGGAGAAGATCGTCAATGATCCCGACCGCCCTGTGCTCTTCTTCTTCTCCGGCAAGGCGCACCCCGCCGACGGAGCAGGTCAAGGGCTCATCAAGCGCATCTTCGAGATTTCACGTATGCCGCAGTTCCTGGGCAAGATCATCTTCCTGGAGGATTACGATATGCGCCTTGCACGCCGTCTGGTGAGTGGTGTGGATATATGGATGAACACGCCTACACGTCCCTTGGAGGCCAGTGGCACATCGGGTGAGAAGGCAGAGATGAACGGTGTGGTGAACCTCTCCGTACTCGATGGATGGTGGGTCGAGGGCTATCGCGAGGGTGCCGGCTGGGCATTGCCACAGGAACGCACCTATCAGAACCAGACCTACCAAGACCAACTCGATGCAGCGACTATCTACTCGCTGCTCGAAAATGACATCATCCCACTCTACTTCAACCGTGGGCGCAAGAATTACTCGGCCAATTGGGTCAAAGTGGTGAAGAATTCCATCGCCACCATTGCCCCCCACTATACGATGAAGCGGCAGCTGGATGACTATTACGCCAAGTTCTACTGCAAGCAGGCTGACCGTTTCAAGCAGCTTGTGGCCAACAATTATGCCCAGGCCAAGGAAATAGCTCACTGGAAAGAGAGCGTGGCAGAGAAGTGGGATGAAATCAAGGCGGTGAACAAAGACGACAGTGCCTTGCAGGACATTGCCACGGGCAAGCCCATTACGCTTTCCTACACCATTGACGAGCAGGGACTGAACGATGTCGTGGGTCTGGAGCTGGTGGTGCTCAACAGCAACACCGAGGGCGAAAGACAAGTCCACAAGGTGTATCCTTTTGAGATGGTCAAGCAGGACGGAAACCTCTTCACCTTCAAGGTGACGTTTGAGGCCGATGAGGCCGGCACCTACAAATGTGCTGTCCGAATGTACCCGAAGAATGCCCTTCTTCCGCATCGCCAAGACTTCTGCTATGTGAAGTGGATAGGGTAGGCGACGATAATCCAGTGTTCTCATGGAGCAGGAAGTGCCTCTTGTTGCACAAGGCGTCGTCCTGCCACATGAAGCAATGGTAATGCAACCCTATTGAGGGGAAGTGCTGGTGACCAGAAAATGCCAACACTTCCCCTTTCCTTTTATCCCCAATCGGCCATTAGATTTCGTTGGAGAAAGGGCAAACTTCTCGTTTCTTGTCTAATTCGGTCTAAAAAGCGATTGGAGGTTATCATGCTGGCTGGTCAATCTTCTTCACTGGAGCTGCAATCCATCGGAAGAAGTCTTTTTTGCCGTGTTATCCTTTCTGATATTTGAGTTTTTTCGTACCTTTGCGGCAATATGAGATTCTCCGTCAAATGTAGCCATTGTGGCCATACTTTCATTGCCGAGACGCAGAATTATGGGCGCATGAAGTATCGCTGTCCGTACTGCCAGTCGGTGATGGTCTGCCAGTTCGACCCACCGAAGGTGTTCCGCACCCGCGCCCGGTCGGTCATCCCCGTTGCTGAAACCTTTCCCGCTACGGTCAAAAAGCGTATGCCCATGGTAGCATCGCGACTTGTTTCTGCCCCGACACCGCAATCCCAGTCGGCAGCCTCTTCTGCCATGCCATCTGCGGAGGAGCAACTTCCCGAGGCTGGTGTCCACCAGTTCAAGCAGCGTGACAAGGGATTCAGCGGGATGCTCAACTGGATTTGGGGTCATTTGAGTGTGTTTTGCTTGTGGAGTGAAGCCAAGATTCGGAAGTTTCAAGCGGACTATGAGGATGGAGATTTGTGGATATTCTTTGCCTTCAGCCTTATCTTCATCCTGTTAGTCTTTGTCGGCTTGTGGACAATGGCTGAGGTCTCAGGCATTATTGCCGAAGGGAACTCGTGGCTGAAAAGCACATATTATTCCCTCAAGAATATGATTTGACGGCGTGTTTGCACCTTGACCATCCTTTATGTTACACGGTCTGTGGTGTTTATGTGGTAGATGGCAGTGCGGATGGCCACCAACTTGGTCCGTTTTGAATAGGGCGTGGGCAAGGCTTAGCTCCATGGAGGCAATAAAAGGCCTCCATTTTCGTTATCATAGTATGATGATGAAGACACTTGCGGCAATGGTGTTCGCCACGTTTTTTCTCGTCTCTTGCGGTGTAGACAGAAATATACGACGGGGCGAGAAGTACTTGCAGTTAGGAGAATACTACGATGCGGCAACACAATTTAAGACGGCATACACACGCACACCGCCCAAGGAGCGTGGTAAGCGTGGGCAGTTGGCGGCGAAGATGGCACGGTGCTACGACCGCATCAACTCCTCGGAGCGTGCCGTGGCTGCCCTGCGCAATGTGATACGCTATCATCAGGACGATGGCGAGACCCATCTTCTGTTGGCGCGCAACCTCATGAAGACGGGGCGATACGCTGAGGCGGAGGCTGAGTTTCGCGCTGCGCTCGACTCCATGCCCGACAACCCGTTGGCCGAACAAGGCTTGAAAGCCGCACAAAGTGCGCCACGAGTCAAAGAGGCAGGGTCAAAATATACCGTGAAGCGGATGGAGATATTCAATTCTCGGCGTGCCGATTATTCGCCGATGCTCTTCGGCGACGAGTATGACCAGCTTTTTTTCAGCTCGACGCGTAATGAGTCACAGGGCGATGAGCTTAGTGGCATCACCGGAACCAAGAATGCCGATATCTTTGTGAGCGAGAAAGATGAGAAGGGACGATGGCAGCGGCCGCACAATATAGAGTCGGGGCTCAACTCTGAGTTTGACGAAGCCACGCCGGCGTTTAGTGTTGATGGCCGCGAAATGTACATCACGCAGTGTCTCACCGATGCCTCCTATCCCCGCTATGCCCAAATTGCGGTGAGCAAACGATCCGATGCGGCTTGGAGCAAGCCCACAAAGCTCGAGATCAGCCGCGACACGCTCTCCAGTTTTGCCCATCCCGCATTGTCGCCCGACGGCAACTGGCTCTATTTTGTCAGTGATATGCCAGGAGGAAAGGGCGGTCTGGACATCTGGCGTGTACGCATCACGGGAGGTGGACTTGGTGGCGTGGAGAACCTCGGAGAGCCTATCAACACACCAGGAGACGAGATGTTCCCAACTTTTCGGCCCAACGGCGATTTGTATTTTTCTTCCAATGGTCATCCAGGATTGGGAGGTCTTGACATATTTATCGCCAAGGTGGGCAAGGATCGCCGCTATCATCTGGAGCATCCAGGCTTCCCGCTCAACTCACAGGGTGATGATTTTGGCATGACCTTTGAGGGACAGCACAACAGAGGATTTTTTTCATCCAATCGTGGCGACGGTCGCGGATGGGATCACATCTATAGTTTCGAGCTGCCGGAAGTGGTTCAAACCGTTAAGGGATGGGTCTATGAAATGGATGGGTATGAGCTGCCCGCCGCTGAAGTCTTTATGGTGGGCGATGACGGCACGAACCTGAAGTTGTCGGTTAAGGGCGATGGATCATTTGAGCAAGCTATCCACCCAGACGTCAGCTATATCATCCTCGCCACCTGCAAGGGTTATCTTAACCATAAGGAAGAGCTGCGTGTGGATTCCGTTGCACAGTCGGAGGAATATACACTGCAGTTTCCTCTTCCTTCCATCCGCGTGCCCGTACTGATAGACAATATTTTCTATGATTTCGATAAGGCGACGCTCCGTCCCGAGTCGAAGACCGCATTGGACGATTTGGTCAAGTTGCTCAACGAGAATCCCAACGTCACGATAGAGCTTTCTGCACATACCGATTACAAGGGATCGGCAGAGTATAACAAGCGGCTTTCGCAACGCAGAGCAGAGGCGGTCGTGGAGTATCTCACCGAGCATGGCATTGCCCGTGACCGTCTTACCCCAATAGGGTATGGAAAAGAGAAGCCGAAGACGGTGAGAAAGAAAATGACTGAGCGCTACCCATGGCTCAAAGAAGGTGACGTGCTGACAGAAGATTTCATCAAGAAATTGGACAAGGAGAAGCAAGCAATTTGCAATCAAATCAATCGCCGCACAGAGTTTATCGTCCTTCGTACCACCTATGGAATGTTTGACGAGAAGGGAAATCTCAAAGTAAAGCCCAAACCCCAGACAGAAAAGAGTGGGGATGATGATGAAGACCTCATCTTGATAGAATAAAGACGCATGACACTTCCAGAGGAATTTATACACTATACCCGCCTCTTGATGGGCGAGGAACGATTTTCGCGCTTTCTCAATGCGCTGGAACAGCCTGCTCCAGTGTCGATACGGGTAAACCCATTCAAGGCTGTCAAGAAGACATCGGGCGGAGAATGGGGCGAACATGTGGCATGGTGTCCCAACGGCTATTACTTGAATGGACGTCCAGCCTTCACATTCGACCCATTGCTCCATGCGGGAGCATACTATGTGCAGGAAGCCTCATCCATGTTTGTTGACTATATTGTCAGGCAGTTTGTCCATGACCCGGTCTCTGCACTTGACCTTTGTGCCGCTCCTGGGGGCAAAACGACGTGTCTGAGGGCAGCGCTGCCCGAGGAGAGCTGTCTGTACAGTAATGAGCCGAATGCCAAACGGGCGCAGGTATTGGCAGAGAACGTCATCAAATTTGGTCATCCTAAGGTCGTAGTGACCAACAACTACGCCATCGACTATCAGCGGGCGGGACTTCGATTTGGCTTGATACTCACGGATATGCCATGTTCTGGCGAGGGAATGTTTCGTAAAACACCTGACAGCATCGGCGAGTGGAGCACCGCCAATGTGAAGAAATGTGCCGCCTTGCAGCGGGAAATCCTCACTGATATTTGGCCTTGTCTGCTGCCAGGCGGCCTACTTATCTATTCCACTTGTACGTTCAACGCACAGGAGAATGAGGAGAACGTTGCGTTTGCTGTCCATCGGTTGGGCGCAGAGGTGCTTCCCATACCTATAAAAGAGGAATGGGGAGTGGTCAAAGAACTGACGGGAAAGTACCCCATCTGCCGCTTTATCCCAGGAATGACGCAGGGAGAAGGGCTGACGGTGGCACTATTGCGTAAGCCGAAGATGCCATCGGATACGGACAGCCCCACTGAGATGAAAGCAAAAAGCACGCAACTGCGGATGCTGCGTATGCTGAGTGATGGCATCAAGCCGCCGACGGTAAAAGGAAAGAAAGTCATTCCAGATATTTCCCAGGCGTTGGCCATCAACAAAGCAGAGAACAGCTATCCACGAATAGACGTGAGCTACGAGGAGGCCATAGCCTATCTTCGTCGCGAATCCATCTCGCTGCCATCGTCTGTGCCAAAGGGTATCGTCACGGTTTGTTATCAAGGGTTTGCCTTAGGGTTTGCCAAGAACCTCGGAACAAGGGCAAACAACCTCTATCCTCAGGAGTGGCGCATCCGCAGTACACATCTGCCTGATGAGCAGTTTGTCCTTCCTCTCGATGCTATTCACGACCGATGAAATAACTCCACCCACCAAGGTATAAACATATTAGTCCTTACTGTTCAGTAATTCCACCTTACATTGTACATCACATTGATTGCCGCTGTGGCACAAAACCGTGCTATCGGTTTTGAAAACCATCTGATTTACCATATTCGGGAAGACTTGCACCGATTCAAGTTGCTCACCACGGGGCACACTGTCCTGATGGGGCGCCACACGTTTGAGTCACTTCCAAAGGGTGCGTTGCCTAACCGAAGAAACATTGTGCTTAGCAATACTTTACGTTACCTCAAAGGTTGTGATGTGTATGCCTCCCTTGACGATGCCTTATGTCATTGTGCCTCTGACGAGCAAGTGTTTGTCATCGGCGGACAGGCCATTTATGAGCAGACACTCTCGTTGGCCAATCGTCTTTGCATGACCGAAATAGTTGACACACCCACACAGGCTGACGCTTTCTTTCCGCCCTACGACGGTTGGAGAAAAGTGGCGGAGGAGCGCCATGAGCCTGGCGATGGCCACCCGTATGCCTTTGCCTTTGTAGATTATGTGAGAAAATAGCATCTGCAGAGTCTAATAAAAATGCAGATATACTTTTTGTTGGTTCAATGCTTTTTGCTATCTTTGCATAAGATAAGCTGCACTCGGCAATCAGAGAGCAAGCTCTCATTGCGCTCGTTGGCATTATCTTTGCATAAGATAAGCTGCGCTCGGCAATCAGAGAGCAAGCTCTCATTGCGCTCGTTGGCATTATCTTTGCAATCAAAAGCATATTGCGTTGAGAGGGTGAAGGACTGTAACGGCATTCATGGGATTACCACAAGGTGGGCATTCTTGTCTGATGAGCGATTGCTTGTCTGAGGCTTACGTATATGTTATGGTGATACTAAAACACATGATAATCACGGAGGGTGTCGGATTGTACAATAGTGGCGATGCCCTATAAGCAGTCAAGCTAAATAGTAATATTATCTCCATTGAGAAAAATAAAGGAACATGAATGACCATTTAGAAAACCCGCATCAGGGCATAGAACGGTTGGAGGACAGCATAGAATTGGTCTTTCAAGGGGCGACAGAGTTGATGGGGGGCTGCGACATAGCCTTGTTGGTACTAACTGATAATGAAGGGAAGCGACAGATTTCTATAATTGTCGATAAGTTGACAGAAAAGGAATTGATGCTTCATAGGTCGGGAGAGGCCATAACACAAGATCGGCTGCCTGAAGTTTTGTGCTCTCTATTCCCTGAGTTGTGTAAAGATAATTTTTATATATACATCTATGGAGTAAAGGAAGGAAAATATTTGGCGTTTCTTGCAGAGCGACAAGGGCAGCGCAGGATTCCTATTAGAATATCAGATGCCATTCTTTTGGCACAAGTGGCCAAGCTCTGTATCTATATAAATTCTGCTCTTTTTGGACAGCAAAGCGTTCCATTTGACGCTGAAAGCAGAAAGATGGCTTTGCCGTTGAATACGTTGAATATTGAAATGCTTCACAAAATGCTCGAAAAAGCTGTGGCAGAAGAAGACTACGAGCGAGCTGCTATTGTAAAGCACGAAATTGAACAGAGAAGCAATGGGTCTGTTAACATAGAGGATAGTGCAAAATGAAGGAAGCCAGATATTTCTATCTGCCCCATGCAGAAAAACAAAGTGAACTCCCAGAGGACGAGGCCCGTCACGCTGTGCGTGTTTTGCGTTTGGCGGAGGGAGACGAGATATTCCTTATCGATGGCATGGGCAGCTTTTACCGTTGTGTGATTACGTTGGCTTCTTCTCATCGTTGTGTGTACCGCATTGAGGAGACGGAGCGTCAACAACGCACATGGGATGGGCATCTGCACCTTGCCATTGCTCCGACAAAGGACATGGGGCGTATGGAATGGATGGCAGAGAAGGCCACAGAGGTGGGCTTTGACGAGATAACTTTCCTTGCTACACAATTTTCAGAGCGGAAAACAATACGCACAGACCGTATTGACAAAATAGTTGTGGCAGCTATGAAGCAAAGTAGAAAGGCATGGAAGCCACTTGTAGGTGGGATGACTCCATTCAAACGCTTTATAGATAGTCATACGGAAGGCAGACGATTTATTTGTCATTGCTACAACGAAATCGTCAGAAAGGATTTCTTTGAAGAAATATCCCGCCAACCGCAATCTTGCACCTGCGGATTATCCGACACAAATGTAGACGACATTACTGTGCTCATCGGACCAGAAGGTGATTTCTCTGTGGATGAGGTGCGGTATGCACTGGACAATGGCTATGAGAGTGTGAGCCTTGGCAAAAGCCGCCTTCGCACAGAGACAGCTGGACTTATGGCTGTTGTAATGTCGCAAATAGTCCGTAGGCATGTTGATAGAAAGAAACAAAAAGGAAACCTTTAGCACGGCAGGGCATCATGTCCAAGCTGCATCTTGTCTAAAGAACCAAGTAATCTTATTATGGGGTTGTGCAAGAACTGTCATGTAATGGATAAGAGAATAAACGTTTGGCCATCACGGTCTTTTTGATTTTGAGGGCTCTTAAAAAAATAAAGCATTATGATTATAGATTTTGAGAAGATTGCTGAAGCTCATATCGAAGGCTTCAAGGGGGGTGAGGGTAAGCTGGACACCCGCAACTATGTTGACGATCGTGCTAAGATTATGTATTCCACACTGCGTCCTGGAGCCAAGGCGGGCGAACATCGCCATGATGGTTCGTTTGAGGTTATTTATGTGTTAAGTGGAGAGCTTACCTTCTGTTATGATGGAAAGGAAGAAGTGTGCCGTGTGGGTCAGGTGCATTATTGCCCAGAAGGACACACGCATAGTTTTGAGAACCGTACAGACCATGATGCGCTCTACTTTGCCGTTGTTCCTTCTTTCAAATGATGGATGTGGTCGGACCACCGTGTCAAGTAACTGAAATGAAAGAAAAACTTTGGAGCTTTGGGCAGAAAGCGCTAACTTTGCAAATAGAATTTAATTATATCTATATTATATAATGTATAGAACAAATACATGTGGAGAGCTTCGCCTTGAAGACAAAGGCAGCCACGTGACACTTGCTGGATGGGTACAGCGTGTGCGCAAGATGGGAGGTATGACGTTTATTGACTTGCGTGACCGCTATGGTATTACTCAGTTGGCATTTAATGAAGCGGTCAATGCGCCACTTTGCGAAGAGGCTAATAAGTTGGGGCGTGAGTTTTGCATACAGGTAAAGGGTGTCGTAGACGAGCGGCAGAGTAAGAACCCGAAAATTCCTACAGGCGATATCGAAATCATAGTGGAGGAACTCAATATACTTAGTCCTTCAAAGACTCCTCCTTTTACCATTGAGGATAATACAGATGGCGGCGATGACCTACGAATGAAGTATCGCTATCTTGATCTAAGGCGTGCCGTGGTGCGCAAAAACTTAGAATTGCGTCACCGCATGACTATCTTGATTCGGAATTTCCTCGACCAGCAGAATTTTATCGAGGTAGAGACTCCTGTCCTCATTGGATCAACCCCGGAGGGTGCACGCGACTTCGTGGTACCTTCGCGTATGAATCCAGGACAGTTTTATGCTCTTCCACAAAGCCCTCAGACGCTGAAACAGTTGCTCATGGTGGCTGGCTTCGATCGTTATTTCCAAATAGCAAAGTGCTTCCGCGATGAAGACTTGCGCGCTGACCGACAACCCGAATTTACTCAGGTAGACTGTGAGATGTCCTTTGTTGATCAGGAGGATGTCCTCAACTTGTTTGAGGAAATGGCTCGCATGATTTTCCGGGAGATTCGTGGTGTGGAGCTTCCAAAGCTCCAGCGAATGACTTGGCATGAGGCAATGCGCCGATTTGGAAGTGATAAGCCAGACCTTCGCTTTGGTATGGAGTTTGTAGAGTTGATGGACTGTCTCAAGGGAACAGGAACCTTCACTGTGTTTAATGAGGCGGCATACATCGGTGGCATTGTTGTTCCAGGGTGTGCGGATTATAGTCGCAAGCAGTTGAACGAGCTTACTGACTTTGTTAAGCGTCCACAAATAGGTGCAAAAGGTCTTGTGTTCATCAAGTACAATGCTGATGGCACCGTGAAGAGCAGCATCGACAAATTCTATTCCTCCGAGCAATTTGACAGGATTAAAGAAACGACAGGTGCGAAGAATGGTGATTTGGTACTTATATTGTCGGGTGATGATGCCAATAAAACACGAATCCAGCTTTGTTCCCTTCGTTTAGAGATGGGGAATCGACTTGGTTTGCGCGACAAGAATGTCTTTAAGTGTTTATGGATTATCGATTTCCCCCTCTTTGAGTGGAGTGATGAGGAGCAAAGGTTAATGGCCACTCACCATCCTTTCACTATGCCAAATCCTGACGACCTCCCATTATTGGATGAACATCCTGAGCAGGTACGAGCTAAAGCATACGACTTCGTTTGTAACGGAATCGAAGTTGGTGGCGGTTCTCTCCGTATTCATGACACCCAGTTGCAAGAAAAGATGTTCGAAGTGCTTGGCTTCACACAAGAGCGTGCAGAGGCTCAATTTGGCTTCTTGATGAATGCATTCAAATATGGAGCTCCACCTCATGCTGGGTTGGCTTTCGGTCTTGATCGCTTCGTCAGCATTTTGGCAGGGCTTGATTCAATCCGCGATTGCATTGCATTCCCGAAAAACAATAGCGGGCGCGATGTGATGCTTGATGCTCCTTCAGAGCTTGATCCTAAGCAGTTGGATGAGCTTCAAATTAAGATAGAGCGTAAGTCGTAAATCTCTTTGATGCAAGTCAAGAAATTGCTTTTGTCTCTTTTCAGAGGTTGTTGGTAACTGTCTTTTAGCCTTTGGAACTTTGCATTTAGGGAATTAAACAGTAACTTTGTAATCGATATTAGTCAATAGGTTATATCAAAATTACAGAGAGATTCATTTAAGTGTAAACAAGGAACAATGGAAACAAAGAAGGTAACAACAAAGACAACGGCCACGAAAACTGCGTCGTCAAAAAAATCGGCTGTTAGAAAAACGACAGCCCGCAAGACTTTAGATGTGGCAGTCAACGCCCAGAACATCGGATTCAAGGCAGGTGATGTGTACAACGCACTCGCTGCTTTCGATAAGGCGTTGAGTATAGAAGAGATTGCCAAAGCTGCCAATATTAATGTCAATGAGGTGCTGGTTGGTTTAGGCTGGCTCTTTAAAGAAGGAAAAGTTGAGGGTCAAAAAGACAACAAAGTACTCTTAGCATAAGAGGATATTGTTTAAAGATATAAAGGGAGTTTATATGCATTTGCAAGACAGACTCCCTTTTGTTGTGTATATACTTAATAAGATTCTATTACTGCAATTTTTATGAGCATGACGAATTATGACCGCTTAATAGTAGGTGTATTACTTGAAGCAGGCAGTAATGGTCTGACGAGTAAAAAAATATCGCGCCATGTTTATAATGCGGTTAACGAACTCTTTGAGGTAGCCGACCTTGTTGTGATACATCGCCATGTGCGTTCCTTTTTATCCCGTTACAGTAAAGGCAATGGGGCTGCGCTCAATAAGCCCAAGCGTGGAACATATTGTTTGAATCGAAAAACCAAATCAGGAAAACTTTTGATGGAAATGAAATTCGGCAAGGCCGATGCTTTGAAAATTCCATCAAAACCAGATGAAGACAAGAGTCTTTATCTATTCAATGATTATGATTTCCAGTAGAAAATAGCTTGAGTGTAAAGAGAAGTATTTTTCATCTGCTAATCCATACAAATCTGCTCAACGTAAATGTGGAGAAAATCTGGTAGTTATTGACACATTTACTGTTCTTCTTCTTTTTCTTAGGGAAAGTAATTCTTACAAAATTAGTGCTATTTTGTAAGATTCCTTGCTTTTTGGGTGCTGATTCATGTATTGAAACAGCTGCACAAAGCCTTTGTACGCTCACAATTCGACTCTTTTCCTACTTTTGCATCGCCGAAGGGCTTAAATTAAATATTAACTAACAATTGTATTATGAAGAAAAACCGATTGTACTTTTTAGGGGCAATGATGCTCATTGGTGCAGCGAATGTATTGGCCAACCCCATCGATTTAACCAAGGCACGGCAAATAGCAGCACAGTTTTGCAAGGATGCTGTAGCCAAGAAACAGATGCGTATGGCTCCGTCAGGTGCAAAGTTGACCCTTGCTTACAAAGCACACGGTAAAAAGAGAGGCACTCATCTGCTTTATGTATTCGACCGTGGTGCAGCTAATGGCTTTGTTGTTGTATCTGGAGACGACCATGCTCCGCAAGTCTTGGGTTATGCTGACAGTGGCTCTTTTGACCTTCAACGCATGCCAGAGAATATGCGATGGTGGGTAGATCAGTATGCCCAACAGGTACAATATCTTATGGATAATCCACAGATGCGACTCACCCCAGCGCGTAAGACATCGCAAGCTGTGGCACCATTGCTCGGTGATATCACGTGGAATCAGGAAAGTCCGTATAATGGCAACTGTCCTTATATGTCCTATTACGATGAGTATGAGGAGGAGAACATTAGTGGAACAGCTCCTACTGGTTGCGTTGCAACGGCCTTGGCACAAATTATGCGGTATCATCAGTGGCCGCTTGAGAGCCATGGAAACGTCTCCTACACCACAGTCTCTTTGGAACAGGAGATTACGGCTGACCTGAATGCAACATACAACTGGAGTTTGATGCTCCCCACTTATGGTGGGGTGGAGGCTACCGCAGAGCAAAAAGCAGAGGTAGCTAAACTGATGTTCAACATTGGAGCAGCCCTGGAAAGTGATTATACACCATCTGGGACAGGAGCCTATGACATCTCTGTAGTGCCAGCCTTGGTAAAATATTTCGGTTATGATGCAGGCGCACGCTATGTCCCGCGTGACTATACGCCCGTTGCCGACTACGAGCAGGGGCTAATCAATGAAATCGAGTCGGGACGTCCTGTGGCTTATGGCGGCGTGACAAAGAAAAATTCAGGCCATTTCTTCGTGCTCGATGGCATTAACGAGGACGGTTATTACCACGTAAATTGGGGATGGGGAGGACTGTCTGACGGTTATTTCCTTATTTCTTCCCTTGAACCAGACGAGCAGGGAGTGGGCGGATCGACTTCTACTTACACATCGTATAAATACCATCAAGTCTATATTTCTGGCATCCAAAAGCCACAGGAGCAATCACGGAAAGGTTGGGGATTCTTGGTAGATAACCTTTCTGAAATAGATGACTCATACGCCAAAGGCGAGGAGATAAGGGCGACAATTTATGATGGTTATAATACTTCGAGTACAGATGACACATTGAAGTGCAAGCTCTATTGGGACTTGTACAAAGCCGATGGAACGTTGGTTTATCAGCATTTTGTCAAGAACGATACGCTGGCGCTCAACTATGGCTTTGAAAAGGAGAATACCTCTTTTGTCATTCCCCAGGAGATTGCGGATGGAGACTATACCATGCGTTTAGAGTTTACACAGTCTGAAGATGATTACACGACCATCTATCGTGCTAAGGTCAAGGCCAACAGCAACCAATATTATAAGGTGCATGTGGAGGGAGATGACGTGTCTGTATCTACCGCAAGCGGTGTGAGACTGTCTATTGAAAGTGTAACGCCTGACACACTAAAGGCTGGACAGGCCTGTGACATTGATGTGACCTTCAGGAATACTGGAGAGGACTTTGTGGGTGATTTCAATTTCTTCCTTTATGTGGACGGCAAAAAGAATATATATCCCAGTTTCAACAGTCCGCAACGGATAGTCTCTATTCCGGCAGATAGTACCGTGACGTTGCGTTTCAACGAGAATATTCCAGAAGAGATGGTGACAGATAGCAATTATGTGTTGCAGTTCTATTACTATACTCTGGACGAGGATGGCTATACAGATAAGAACAAGGCAGCCAACGTCAAGGTTGCGGTCGATGGGGCAGACAAGCCGGCCTCACTGTATATACTTGATGACGTGGATGTTCTGAGCGAAGTGGATGGGCAAGTTCCGATGAATGACATCCGACTGGGTGTAAACTTTGAGAATGAAGGAGCAGAATATAATGCCCCCATTATGGTGGAGGCTACTACATGGGATGATTGGGATTTCAAAGACTCATTCATGAGCGACACCATCAATGTGCCTGGCGACTGTGAAGGAAAATACGTGGTGCTGCAAGGAGAGTTGACCAAGGTGGAAGAAGGCCAGACTTACGAACTTTGTCTTTACACCGATGATGGTGAATATATCTCTCCGTCTGATAAGAACAGTTTCGAAATAACTATGGCAGGCCCTGTAAGTTCTGTCAGCATGACCATGCTTGGCAAGGGCATCCTTTGGAGCAACAATGCCATCACGGCATCTGGTGCTACAGAAATCAGACTTTATGCTCTTGACGGATCGCTTGTCGCTAAGGTGGCTGGAAACCGACTGTCAACCCAATCGTTGCAGAAAGGTTGCTATATTGTGCGAGTCAATACAGCCAATGGTACAGAGTTGAAGAAGATTGTTGTGAAATAAGTAGAGCGAATGGTTTTCTTTTAAATGGAAGTAGAGAGGGGGTAGGGCAGGTAGTCTTTTCCGAAGGTTTTAGTTCATTGGCCCGTTCCCTTTCTCTGCTGTTCAACGTATAGAATATAAAGTGATAAAACTAAGATGAAATTTAACAAGATTTATGTGGGACTGACTTTATTGCTGTCCTGTATGTGTTGGCCTCTTTGGGCGCAAAAGACGAAGCAGGCGCATACCATGAACGCTTCCCATTATGAGGTGGCAGTTCAAGGTGCGTGCATCTTCGCCAATTCGTGGAACAATCTGGGAGAGGGAGAGTTGACTCCGATGGGGATCTACCAAATGAATCAGTCAGAAGGTTACGAGGTGAAGCCTTTTCTTATTAACAGTGCGGTCTATTCCAATGGGGGCGGAGCATTCATTGGTAACGACTTTTGGTTCATTTGGAAGCAGCGTGACCCAACAGGTCAGATGACGCTTTGCCAAAGGGAAAGGCTGAATCTTACTACCGGAAAGCGTGAGAACTTGGGAGTCTGCTCCAATGATCTTATGGCCACGGCTGCAGGAACGGCAGTTGATCCGACGACCGGCAATGTGTATGGCATCTTTTGGGATTCGGAAAGCATGACAAGTCGCCAGCTTGGCATTGTCGACTACCCCAATGGTACGCGCACGACCATCGCTACTATCAGCCAGTCACTCTACGCACTATGCTGTGACAGTGCAGGTCAGTTGTACGCCGTAACTCAATCGGGGAAGTTGGTCAAGGTTGATAAGGAGGATGGTATGCTCACCGAAGTGGGCAACACGGGTGTAAAGCCCAGTGTGATGCAGGCCGCAGCAGTCGATCAATATACTAACAAGATGTATTGGGCAGCAGTTTTTAAGGACGAAAAAGGCAATGACGCTGCAGCTCTCTATGAGGTTGACCTTGCAACCGCCCAGGCTACGAAGCTCGCAGACTATCCCGACCTCAACGAGTTCTCTGCACTTCGTGTTCTTGCTCCAAAAGCTAAGGACGAGGCACCAGCACCTGCGACAGATTTGAAGACACTTTTCAATAAGGCTTCGACTACGGGAACGTTTACGTTTACGATGCCTACCGAGACATTTGCTGGAAAGCAACTAAGCGGAGAGTTAAGTTATCAGGTGACGATAGATGGAGAAAAGGCTGCTTCGGGTAAAGGAAGTGCCGGGGAGACGGTGTCTGTGAGTGTCACGACAAATACCGGCTTGCATGAGTTTGTGGTGACAACGAACAATGACAAGGGCGTTTCTCCAGAGGCGACAGTCAGTAAATACACTGGCTATGATAAACCATTGGCTCCGAAGAATGTGGAATTAGTTATTGATGAGAATGCCAACAAGGCACATCTCTCTTGGGAAGCGCCCGCAAACTTGGGCGAAAACGAGGGCTATGTGGATGTACAAAACTTGACTTACAACATATTACGTCATCCAGACGAAAAGGAGTTCAATGATGTGAGTGGCACTTCGTTCGACGATGCACTCACACCCTCCAAGGCAATGATGTACTCCTACGATGTGGCGGCGGTGAATCACGCCCGCAAGGGAAAGGCTGCGACCTCTAATGCCGTGATGTATGGAACGGGTTATGATGTACCTTGGACAGAAAACTTTAACAATGCTTCTTCTCTGAATATGTTTACAGTAGTTGATGTCAATCAAGATGGGTCCTCATGGTCATGGTCGAGATTCAAGACCAAGGCTGTAATTTATACCTATAACAGTGAGAATGCTGCTGACGATTGGCTCATCACACCGCCAATTGCCATGAAGGCAGGCAGAAAGTATAAGCTGTCGTTCCTCGAGCATGTTACGTTGTCGAGATATCCTGAGAAGTTGGAGATTAAGTTTGGTGAAGGGCTTGATCCCAACATCTATGTAGAAGTCATGCCAAAAACCACATATACCAACGCTGAATTCGTGTCTCAGGCAGTTTATGTCTCTCCTTCCTCTGATGGAAATTACCACTTTGGCTTCCACGCTTGCAGCGATGCCAATCAGGGACTGCTCTATATCGACGACATGAGCGTAGACGTAGAGCCAGAGTCAACAGCTCCCGCAGCTGCCACTCAAGTGGAGGCAAGTGCTGCTGAGTATGGTATGAATCCTGTGACCATCAGCTTCAACGCACCCCAGAAGGCCATCAACGGTCAGAAGCTCTCTGCTTTAGAGAAGGTGGAAGTGACCGACACAAAAGGAAACGTCATCAAAGCATTTGAAAATCCTGCACCAGGAGAGCGGTTGTCCTGTAAGGACGAGAATGCCGCGAAGGGTATTAACGCTTATTACATTGTAGCTTACAACGAGCATGGAATAGGACAACGTGCAAAAGTAACGGCTTTCATCGGAACAGATGTCCCTTCAGCTCCACGCAATATCACTGTGAGTGGAAACGAGGACGGTACACTGAAGATGACCTGGAATGCTCCCGAAAAGGGGAAAAACGGTGGATTCATTAACCCGTCACAGCTTTCCTACACGGCTTATACCGTCGACGATGAGGGCTATGCCAACCTTTATAAAGAGAACATCAAAGGCACAGAAGTTAGTTTGGCTGATCTTGACAATACGGGTGAACAGCGTTTGGAACGTTTTGGTGCCTCGGCATCCAATAATGAGGGTGAGAGCGACATAATGCCTTCTAACTCCGTAGTGATGGGCGATGCCTATTCGTTACCGTTTGCCGAGTCCTTTGCCAATGAACACCTCGCCTATGATGTGTGGTACAGCCAGGCTACAGGATCCAATGGCTTTGAGGTCGACGACAAGATAGCTTCCGACAATGATGGTGCTTGTGTAGCTTTTGAAGCTGCCGAGGACGATGCAATCGCTGCATTCTGCTCGGGTAAGATAGCGTTGAATAATTGTGAAGCCCCTGTACTCACCTTTGATTATTACGGAGAGCCAGGCACTAAGAATGTGCTCATCACAGACATAAATCGTTCTTATGTCGATACGACAGCTGTGAAGGTGATTGATTTTAGCAAGGAAGGTGCACCTTCAGGTTGGAAGCGGGCTGTGGTGAATCTTTCTCAGTTCAAATCAGCCCCCTATGTGCAGCTTGTTTTTCTTTGTCAGATAGCCAAGCAGGGCGATGTGATCCGGGTTGACAATATCCGAATCGAGAATAATCCTGCTCTGGCCGTTAGTGGTGTTGCGTTGGATACTCCCACTACTGGTGAATTAATATATACGCTTTCGGGAATACGGATGGGCAATGTCCTGTCGAAAGGAGTATATATTAGGGACGGAAAGAAATTGTTTATGAAATAAACTTGCTGACAATTTATGAATCAACAATTCCGTTGGCTGAATTAAGTATGAACTACAATAATTCAGCCAACGGATTAACCCCTAATCGGCAAAAAACTGAAATCGGCAAAAAACGAAAAGTTTTATGTTGCTTTCGCTCTAATGAGCAATTTGAATTAAAGCCAAGGCGTTGCATGTCCCCTTTCCATCCAAACAAGTCATGAGAAAGTATAGCTTTGATAACCCTTCCCACTCAGACCTAATCTGCATCTTGCATTGGCGTTGATTGATGCAAATGCGACTGGAGATGCCACGACTTGACAGACAGCTGCATGTGTTTTGTCAGTTGATGTTCATAACTTACAGATGCACAATGCTTTGAGTGATTTCTATCTGTCAGTGTGTGTTCTTGCGATTCAGCCCCTATTGCATTGCAATACGGGCTGAATTGTGCTGCGAAAGAGGCAGAAATGCGGTGCAATAGGGGCTGAATGGCAGTGCGACGGCAAACTTATATTCCAGTTGTTTGGGAATGTCAAAAAATATTCGGAAGACTTCCTTGTCGTACTTCTCTTTTTCACACGGTGTAAATGGGGTTAAAATTGGATAAGAGAGGTGGACTTGTTGACTTTGATAATCAATTTTTGTTGGCCAGTTTAGTAAATTTCAAAAGAAAATTGTAATTTTGCATACATTCTTTACTGATGTTGGATGGAATAAGAATTTGAAAAATGAAATTACGATACAGGCTGTTTTTTCTCTTGCTGGCGTTTCTTTTACCGTGGTCTTTATGCGCGCAGAAGAAGCAGATACAGGCAGCTCGTGACCAAGTGAAATCTGGAAAGGAACTTGGGAAGGCGATTTCTTCAATGCAAGGGCTGCTGAACGACTCAGCCAATCGTCACAATCCCCGCATCTGGATGGTGCTATGTGATGCATTGAAGGCTCAATATGAGCAGGATAACGAGCGGCTTTACTTGAAACAGGGAGCTGATACGACCGCGCTATTCTCGCTGACAATGCGGCTTTATGAGACATTGTCTGCCTATGACAGCATAGAGTCACAACCACTTTCTAAAGGTCGCAAGTTCGCGGAACATCGGGAGCGGAATGCGGCTTTTCTCCATTCCATCCGTCCAAATCTATTTAACGGAGGAGTGTTCTACACTCGCAAGCAGCAGTACGAGGTGGCCTACCGCTTTTATGAAACATATATCCAGAGTGCTGCATGGCCAATTTTCACAGGCTATGACTACTCTGAAAAAGACCCACTCCTTCCTCATGCTGCTTATTGGACGATGTATTGTGGGTACAAGTCGGGTTCCGCAGAGCGTATTATCCGCTATCAGCGGCTGGCGGAGCGTGATACAAGTATGCTCAACTTTGTCCGTCAGTATCAAGCTGAGGCTTTCTTGCTCCAAAAAGATACTGTGCGGTATGTTAATGCGCTCAGGGATGGCTTCCGAAGGTATCCCAATTTTTCATTTTTCTATCCACGCCTTATTGCGTATTATGAGCATAATGGACTGCATGACTCTTCGCTGGTTGTGACCAACAGGGCTCTTGAGGCCGACTCGACAAGTGTGCTCTTCCAGCTTACCAAGTGTTCAATTCTCCTAAATCTGGGACGATATGACGACTGCATTGCTCTCTGCGAAAAGCTGTTGGAACAAAACAACTCCCTTGCGGATGCTTATTATTATATAGGCTTGTCTTATTTTAATCAGGCCATCGCCTTTGACATCGTTGAGCAACGTCATCTTGCCAAACGAAAAGAAATCATCGCACTTTACAGAAAGGCTCTCCCATACTTGGAACGATACCGAGCATTGGAACCAGATAAGAGAGAAAGATGGCTGCAACCCCTTTATACAATTTATCTGAACTTGAATATGGGAAAGGAGTTTGACGAAATCAATGGGAGGTAATATGGGAAGCCCAAGTCATCTCGACGAATGACAGTATATGATAAACCCGTCTTTGAGGTCGTTTTCCAATAGATGTAGTATCAAACCACCAGGCACCATATAGCGTGCTTTCCATATTGTCTCGTTGTAGCTTATGCCTTGGCATTTGATTTCCTCAAGAAAAGCAACTATTGTATTTTTAGAACAAAAGTTAGACACAGTATAACAGATATGGAAAAAGTACAACAAATGGCGAAGCAAATAGGTGTTTCCCTTACTCCTATGCAGGAGAGAGTGGCAGACTGCTTGCTCCATTCTGATCGAAATATAGTGGTCCTTTCGCCTACAGGGTCGGGTAAGACTTACGCTTACCTTCTTCCCTTGGCAGCAATGATTGAAACTGAACGACAAGAGGTGCTGGCTGTTGTCGTTGTACCGGGAAGGGAACTGGCTCTACAGTCGCAACAAGTGCTGGAGGCGATGCATACGGAATTGCGGTCTATGGCAGTTTATGGAGGCCATGCAACCATGAAAGAGCACCAGAAAATGAAACTGGTGAAGCCTCAGGTCGTCTTTGGAACACCCGGGCGACTCAATGATCACATAGAGAAAGGCAATATTGATGTAGAATGTGTGAAGATGTTGGTCATTGACGAGTATGACAAATGTCTCGAGATGGGTTTCCATAACGAGATGAGCACCCTCGTCGGCAGCTTGCCAAATACTTGCCGAAAGGTCTTGTTGTCTGCCACACGTGCAGAGAAAGTGCCAGTGTTTATGCGTGATGCCATGCGAGGCACACCTGATGTGGTTGATTTCCTTCCACTTCATGAGGAAATTGTTCCAGAACGTGTGCTTGTCAAGAAAGTAGTAACTCAACAGCGCGACAAACTTCCCACCCTGCTCCACCTTCTTTGCCAATTAGGTGACGGTAAGAGTGTGGTATTCCTCAATTATCGTGATGCGGTCGCACGTGTGGCAGATTTCCTCACTGAGGCTGGTTTTGACGTGAGCAGTCTGCATGGCGGGCTGGACCAGAAGGCACGCGAGCAAGCGGTTTACCGCTTTGCCAATGGCAGTGCCAATGTATTGGTGAGTACAGACCTTGCTTCTCGTGGATTAGACATTCCCGATATCAACCATATCATTCACTACCACTTGCCGGAAACCAAGGAAGTGTACATCCACCGGACGGGGCGCACAGCACGATGGGACAATCAAGGGGAAACTTTTTTATTGCTGGGTCCTACAGAGAATTTGCCAGACTATGTGGATGAGGATGTCAGTGAGTTTATACTTGACAGCGTACGACATCCCGTGCCCAAAGCGAAAATGGCAACATTATACATAGGTAAAGGAAAAAAAGATAAACTTTCGAAAGGTGACATTGTCGGGTTTCTTTGCAAGAAAGGAGGGCTCCAGGCAGCCGATATAGGACGAATAGATGTGATGGAACGCTATGCGTATGTGGCAGTTTCAAAACGCGAACTTGCCATGGTGCTCCAAAGAACTTGTGGGGAAAAAATCAAAGGAATACGAACAGTAGTGGAGATGATAAGATGATTTCGCTAACGTAGTGTAAGCAGACATAGGGGAGTGGGGCAATATTTCCCATCTTACTGCTATACATTTGAATGATAAAAAACACTAAAATATTTGGTCAAGCGGAAATAAAGCTGTAAATTCGCACTCGAAACATCAATCAATTTTAATAAAAAGTAATAATGAAGAAGTACAATTTCTATGCAGGCCCGTCGCTTCTGCCGCGCGAGGCTGTGGAGAATACTGCAAAACAGATTCTGGATTTCAATGGCAGTGGTATCTCACTGATGTGTGTCAGCCATCGTTCGGCTGGTTTCCAGGCCGTTATGGACGAGGCCGTTGCGCTCATCAAGGAGCTGCTTGACATTCCTGAGGGCTATTCGGTGCTCTTCCTTGGAGGTGGTGCTTCCCTGCAGTTTATGCAGATTCCAGCCAACTTCTTGATCAAAAAGGCTGCTTATGTCAATACTGGCGTATGGGCAAAGAAGGCAATGAAGGAAGCTAAACATTTCGGCGAGGTGGTCGAGGTCGCTTCTTCAGCTGCTGACAACTACAGCTACATTCCCAAGAACTACGATATTCCTGCTGATGTGGATTATCTGCACGTGACAACTAACAATACCATCTACGGTACTGAGCTTCACAAAGACCTTGACGTAAACGTGCCGATGATTGCTGATATGTCTTCTGACATAATGAGCCGTCCTGTTGACGTGTCCAAGTATAAAGCCATTTATGGCGGTGCACAGAAGAATATGTCCATGGCTGGTGTGACCTTCGTAATTGTGAAGACAGACGAGCTTGGCAAAGCTCCGCGCGAGTTGCCGACGATGATTGATTATCGCACTCATGTTGATAAGGGCTCTATGTTCAACACTCCTCCAGTTGTTCCTATCTATTCTTTGCTTGAGACCATGCGCTGGGTGAAAGCTCAGGGCGGTGTGAAAGAAATGGAGCGTCGTGCTATTGAGCGTGCTGACCTGCTCTATGGTGAGATTGACCGCAATAAGCTGTTCCGTGGCACTGTCGCAGAGGAAGATCGTTCTCGCATGAACATCTGCTTCGTCATGAACGACGAGTACAAGGAGTTGGAGAAGCCGTTCTTTGACTTTGCAACTGAGCGTGGCATGGTGGGAATCAAGGGTCATCGTTCTGTGGGTGGCTTCCGCGCTTCTTGCTACAACGCCATGTCTCTTGAGGGTGTTCAGGCTCTTGTGCAGGCCATGAAAGAGTTCGAGGCTCAGCATTAATCGAGAAACTATGTGAGGCTTGAGACCACCGTCTCAAGTCTCGCTTACATTATTATAGCAAAACAAATCGATGAAAGTTTTAATAGCAACCGCAAAGCCTTTCGCAGCAGAGGCAGTTGAGGGCATAAAGAAAGAATTGGAAGGTGCTGGCAACGAGGTCGTTCTCTTTGAGAAATATGAGACCAAAGAACAGCTTCTTGAGGCAGTGAAAGATGTAGACGCGATGATTGTCCGTTCGGACAAGATCACTCCTGAGGTAATCGACGCAGCCAAAAAGTTGAAGATTATCGTTCGTGCTGGCGCTGGCTTTGATTCCATTGACTGCCAATATGCCAAGGAAAAGAATGTGGTAGTCGAAAACACTCCTGGGCAAAATGCCAACGCCGTTGCTGAATTGGTTATGGGTATGCTCGTTTATGTCGCCCGTAATCACTTCAATGGAAAGTCTGGACATGAACTGAAGGGTCGTCGTCTTGGCCTTCTTGCTTTTGGTAATGTCGGTCGCAATGTAGCCCGTATCGCCAAAGGCTTTGACATGGAGGTGTCTGCTTTTGACGCTTTCGTCCCTGCCGAGGCTATTGAGAAAGAGGGCGTACACGCTTGCAAAGATCAGAAAGAACTCTTTGAGACCAGCGATGTCCTTTCACTTCATATCCCTGCAACGCCAGAGACAATCAAAAGTATCAACTACGACATGGTGAATTTGATGCCTAAAGGTGGTATTCTTGTCAATGCAGCACGCAAGGAAGTGATTGATGAGGAAGGCTTGCTCAAACTGATGAATGAGCGCGAGGATCTTCGTTTCATTGCTGACATCAAGCCAGACTTGGACGAGGATTTCCAGAAGTTTGGTACACGCTATTTCGCCACACCGAAGAAAATGGGTGCGCAGACAGCTGAAGCCAACATTAATGCAGGTATTGCTGCCGCAAAGCAGATTAATGCTTTCTTTAAGGATGGCTGCACAAAGTTTCAGGTAAACAAGTAAACTTTTTTATAATACCCCCTTGCCACACTTGCTAAGTGGGGCGAGGGATTTTTTATTTTTGCATTATGGCAATAGTAAAACCATTTAAGGGCGTTCGCCCACCGAAAGAGTACGTAGAGCGTGTTGAGTCTCGCCCCTACGATGTTCTTAACTCTGATGAGGCTCGTGAGGAGGCTGGTGATAATGAGATGAGTCTCTATCACATCATCAAGCCGGAAATCAACTTCCCGAAGGGTACTTCAGAGTATGATCCACGCGTTTATGAGAGTGCAAAGGAACATTTCAAGATGTTCCAGGAGAAAGGATGGCTCGTTCAAGACAAGGAGGATCACTATTACATTTATGCACAGACTATGAACGGCCACACGCAGTATGGCCTTGTTGTAGGAGCTTATGTGGGAGACTACCTCAATGGAGTAATTAAGAAGCATGAGCTTACACGCCGTGACAAAGAAGAAGATCGTATGAAGCACGTTCGTGTGAACGATGCCAACATAGAGCCGGTATTCTTCGCTTATCGTGACGACCAGACTCTCATCGACCTTTGTAATCGCTATGCCAAGACGAAGCCGGAGTATGACTTCATTGCTCCGATTGATGGCTTCCGTCATCAGTTCTGGGTGATCAGCGACAAAAAGGACATCGAGACGATTACGAATGAGTTCGCCAAGATGCCCGCTCTCTATATTGCCGATGGTCATCATCGTTCTGCCGCAGCTGCTCTTGTCGGTGCAGAAAAGGCCAAGCAGAATCCCCACCACACAGGCAAAGAGGAATATAACTATTTCATGGCGGTCTGCTTCCCTGCAAGCCAGCTCACCATACTCGACTACAACCGTGTTGTCCGCGACCTCAATGGCATGACTCCCGAGGAGTTCCTCACCGCATTGCAGGTTAATTTCACGGTAGAGGACAAAGGTACAGAGATTTATAAGCCAAGCCATCTCCATGAGTTTTCACTCTATCTTGACGGACATTGGTATGCACTCAATGCCAAGAAGGGGACTTATGACGACAGCGATCCAATCGGTGTGCTTGATGTCGACATTTCAAGCCGACTGATTCTCGATGAGTTGATGGGTATCAAGGACCTCCGTTCTGACAAGCGCATCGACTTTGTTGGCGGGCTTCGTGGTCTTGGTGAGTTGAAGCGTCGTGTTGATAGCGGTGAGATGCGATGGGCCTTGGCACTCTATCCTGTTTCCATGAAACAGATTATGGATATTGCCGACAGTGGTAATATCATGCCGCCAAAAGCCACTTGGTTTGAGCCGAAACTCCGTTCTGGCCTCATCATTCACAAGCTGGAGACTGAAGAATAAATATTAGTGCGCTGTCCCTATTTCTCTAATTTGAGTAAGGACAGCTTGAATAACTGTCAAGGTTTTATCTGAATGTCAGATACGTACAAAACAGTTTCAAAACATATAAGCGAGGGATTTTATTCCGAAAAGCGGAGTAAATTCCTCGCTTTTGTTCACCATGTGGATTCTGTGGATGAGGCCATGGCCATTGTGAAGGAATATCGAAAGAAGTATTATGATGCACGTCATTGTTGCTATGCCTATGTGGTGGGGGCAGAGCGTTCAGAGTTCCGAGCCAATGACGATGGAGAGCCTTCTTCTTCAGCCGGAAAGCCCATTCTTGGACAAATCAACAGATTGGAATTGACAGATATTCTTATTGTCGTCATCCGTTACTTTGGTGGGGTTAAACTGGGAACCAGTGGACTGATAGTGGCTTATAAGACCGCAGCTGAGGATGCACTGGAAAAGTCCACAATCGAAGAGAAGTTTATAGAAGAACGCATAACTTATCGATTCACTTATCCGATGATAAACGCCGTTATGCGTGTAATAAAGGATACAGGTGCGAGAATCATTAGTCAAACCTTTGACAATGACTGCGAAGTTGTTTGTTCCATTCGTCAGAGTTTAGCGGAAGGACTCAAGTCCCGTTTGGAGCATTTGGCTTTTGAATAGAGTATATTTCTTTTTTTGAGGTAAGGATGAAATGGAAAGCTTAACATTAAATCTTTCACTTTCGACAAGTTTTTCAAATTAAAAGGTTGTTTTCAGGTTGCTATTATCAATCTTTATTTGTAAATTTGCATTTTACAAATTGAGAAATCGAGCGCAAGTCTATATGGAAAGAAGCAACAATCACCTTGTAATTATGGCCGGAGGAGTGGGAAGCCGATTCTGGCCTATGAGCACCGTTGAGCGTCCTAAGCAGTTTATTGATATTTTGGGTACGGGGAGGACAATGATTCAGATGGTCTTCGACCGTTTCAAAGGGGTGGTAGAAAGCCAGAACATGTGGGTTGTCACCAACAAGTGCTATCGCGAACAAGTGCTCCAACAGCTTCCGGATATACCAGAAAGTCACATTCTCTGTGAGCCTTGTCGCCGCAATACGGCCCCCTGCATCGCTTATGTCAGTTGGCGTATTAAGAAAGAATCCCCTAAAGCCAACATAGTTGTGGCCCCCAGCGACCATCTTGTGGTTGATACGGGTGAGTTCAAGCGAGTCGTGTCCAACTGCCTTGATTTCACTTCAGGAACCGATGCCATTGTCACTTTAGGCATGAAGGCCACACGTCCAGAAACGGGATATGGCTACATTCAGGCTGACCTCTCTCTTCCCTCACCTCGCAACCGCGAGATATATCGTGTTGATCAGTTCCATGAGAAGCCTAAGTTGGAACAAGCTGAGGTGTATTTGAAAGAGAAAAACTACTTCTGGAACGCTGGAATATTTATCTGGAACGTGGCAACTATCGTCAATGCTTTCCGTGTATACCAACCCAATATAGCCAAGGTCTTTGACCGTATACGTCCGATGCTCGGCACGAAGGATGAGCAACGCATCATAGACGAGATTTACCCCCAGTGTGAAAACATTTCCGTTGACTACGCAATCATGGAAAAGGCGGACGAAATCTTTGTCTGTCCATCAGATTTTGGTTGGAGCGACCTGGGCACATGGGGCAGCTTACTCATGCAGACCCCTAAGGATGTTTACGGAAATGCGACCATAGGGCAGAATATTCAACTTTATGAAAGCCATAACTGTATCGTTCATACCTTGGAGGAAAAACGTGTGGTGATAGAAGGACTCGATGGTTACATTGTAGCTGAGGACAATGACTCACTTCTCATTTGCAAACTTTCAGAGGAACAGCGCATCCGCCAATTCTCCGAAAAATTGTAATATTCACGACGTACTCTGCTCAAGGATAAAAAGGGTAGGGCGTTTTTGTTGAACTCAATACATTGATGAAATGAAACAGAGAGTAGCTCTTATCACGGGCATCACAGGTCAAGATGGTTCGTTTCTTGCAGAATTCTTGATAGAGAGGGGTTACGAGGTGCATGGCCTGTTGCGTCGTAGCTCCTCTTTCAATACAGGGCGTATCGAACATCTCTATTTGGATGAGTGGGTACGCGATATGAAACAAAAGCGGCTCGTCAACCTTCATTGGGCAGATATGACCGATTCTTCCTCCCTTATTCGAATCATTCGTGAAACCAACCCCACGGAGATTTACAATCTTGCCGCACAAAGCCATGTCAAGGTAAGTTTCGATGTGCCCGAATACACGGCCGAGACCGATGCCGTTGGCGTCTTGCGTCTGCTTGAGGCTGTCCGTATTTGTGGACTTGAGAAGAGCTGCCGCATCTATCAGGCTTCCACGTCCGAGTTGTTTGGTAAGGTGCAGGAGGTGCCACAGTGCGAAACTACGCCCTTCTACCCCCGCAGTCCCTATGGCGTAGCCAAGCTTTATGGCTTCTGGATTATGAAAAATTACCGAGAAGCCTATGGGATGTTTTGTTGCAATGGCATTCTTTTTAATCATGAAAGTGAGCGGCGCGGAGAGAATTTCGTAACCCGCAAGATTACTTTGGCTGCCAGTCGCATAGTCCAAGGCCTTCAGGACAAGCTCTATTTAGGCAATCTCAATGCCCTTCGCGATTGGGGCTATGCCAAGGATTACATAGAGTGTATGTGGCTGATGTTACAACAAGAGCATCCCGATGATTTTGTTATAGCAACAGGCGAGTACCATACAGTACGCGATTTCACCACATTGGCGTTTCATCATGCGGGTATAGAACTCAGATGGGAAGGCAGTGGTATAGATGAGAAAGGCATTGACAAGTCGACAGGCCGTGTGTTGGTAGAGGTTGATCCCAAGTATTTCCGACCTGCAGAGGTCGAACAATTGCTCGGAGACCCCACTAAAGCCAAGACACAGTTGGGCTGGGATCCCCATAAGACATCGTTCGATGCACTCGTACGCATCATGGTGGAGCATGATATGCGCTTTGTCCGCAAACTATATCTAAAGGCGCAAATGCCTGAATAGATTCTTCTCATTGTTGAATCCATCCGTCACGAAGGCTTTATGTTGGATAAGCAAGCAAAAATATATATTGCCGGGCACCATGGATTGGTAGGTTCGGCCATTTGGCATAACCTCGAGAAGCGTGGCTATTGCAACCTCGTTGGGCGCTCCCATGCGGAACTTGACCTCACCGACCAGAATGCCGTGGCAGCGTTCTTCGATGCCGAAAGGCCAGATGCGGTCGTGTTGGCAGCGGCATTTGTTGGTGGCATTATGGCCAATTCGCTCTATCGTGCCGATTTCATCATGCAAAACCTGAAGATTCAATGCAATGTCATCGACAACGCTTATCGTCACCAAGTGCAGAAATTGCTTTTCCTCGGCTCCACTTGCATCTACCCAAAGGATGCACCTCAGCCTATCAAGGAGGAGGCATTGCTCACCTCACCGCTTGAATACACCAATGAGGAGTATGCCATTGCAAAGATTGCGGGCCTGAAGATGTGTGAGAGTTATAATCTCCAGTATGGAACCAATTACATAGCCGTGATGCCCACCAATCTCTATGGACCCAACGACAATTTCCATTTGGAGAACAGCCATGTACTTCCGGCGATGATGCGCAAAATCTATTTGGCCAAGTGTTTGTCCGAGAACGATTGGGGAGCAGTTCGTCATGATTTGGAGAAGCGGCCTGTTAATCCGCCCACGGCGTTAGCCCGTCGGGTAGGTGAGGGCAATGTCGATGGCCATGACACCGAAGAACGTATCCTTCAAACCCTCCTTTTCTTTGGCATAGAGCAAGACAAAGTTACCTTGTGGGGTGACGGCAGTCCACTCCGCGAATTTCTATGGAGTGAGGACATGGCCGATGCGAGTGTCCATATTCTGCTGAATGTTGATTTCAAGGATATCATAGGAATAGACAAGTACTCCAGCGTCTTCTATGGGGTGCGTGCGGATGGAGCAATCAATCGTAATAACTCCGAGGGTAGGGGAGGCGCCATTCCTGAGTTAGGGGAGATTCGCAACTGCCATATCAACATTGGAACGGGCAAGGAGCTGACCATCCGCGCCTTGTCAGAGCTGGTGGCCAGCACCTTGGGATATAAGGGAAAGATTGTCTGGGACACGCAGAAGCCAAATGGCACTCCGCGAAAATTGACCGATGTCTCTAAACTTCATCGTCTTGGATGGCATCACCGGGTGGACATTGCTGACGGCATCAGCCGGCTCTATGACTGGTATAGCCATGCTTAAATGGCGTTTCTGGCCATCTAAAGGTCTCTTAGGCAGACATTCCGTGAGGTAAGGGGACAATTAGCCCTCGCCTCGTTCCTGCCATTCTACCTTGACTATCTCGTTGCGAAGCACATACCATAGATACCCCATGACATTTTGATGACCCAAATTTTGAAGTAGCTTCATATAGTTTCTCACTTGTATGATGTGCTCTGGGCGTGGTTTTGCAAACTTATAATCGACGATGATGGTTCGCTTCCCATCGCTCATGACCCGGTCTGGTCGCAGCTCCTCTGTTACATCGTTGATGGGATTGTATTGGAGGATGGAACATTCGTTGTATAATTTCCAGCCAGGGCGAAACCACTCGGCTATGGTAGGATTAGCAAGGGAAGTCTCCACCTGGCGTTGAAGTTGGGCAATTAGCTTCTTGTCGGTAATGATTCCGTCCGTTTCCAACTGCTTGAGGTGGGGAATAATATCCTCCCTGGTGCGAATGGTGGAAAAGAGTTGATGGAGGATGGTGCCCATCTTGATATAGGATGTAGCACTGTCCGACTCCTCTCCTTTAACAAATTCCTCACTTTTGTTGCTTTGCCGGAAACTTACTGGTGTCTTGTAACTATCAATTTTGACTGCCAACGTCTTAGAGGCTGCCTCAAAAGGATTTTCATGATGTTGATCTTTCTTTTCCTGCTTGCTCTCTTCGCTTTCCAGCTTTCCGTAAATCAGCTGTAAAGGTGCCTTTGTATCGTCTTCTCCAAGAATTGTACACCCTGCTCCAAGGTCGGTTGCTACTTTGCTAAGACACTGTTCTATTCCTTGACTTCGGTTGCTGGTCAATCCTGTAAATTTCTTCTTTTGACTGTCTGACATACGTTTTCCCGTGACGAAAAGCCGTTTCCCTGCACGGGTAAAAGCCACATAGAGGAGGTTCAGGTTATCGACGATGTTCTGAAAGTGCTCCTCTCGGTAGTCCTCCTCATAAACGGTATCGAGCAAATTGCTCCTGCCGAAATTGACAGGCGTGATGGGAAGCACGTCAAAGGGCTTTTGACGTTTGCCCTTCTCACACCACAGCGTGTATCCTTTCTCCAATGCCCAGTCGCAAAACGGGATGATAACATTGTCAAACTCCAGTCCTTTACTCTTATGAATGGTCATGATCCGCACACCATCCACCTCATCGCTCTGGATAGTTTGCTGCGCAATCGCATTGTCCCATTCTTCCAGAAAATCATCGATGTCGGCCGGGCGGTCACGCAGATAGTCGTTCAGCTTGTCATAGAAAAGGCACACATAAGCACTTTGGTCCTTGAGCAAGTCAAGCTGGAAAAGGGCATAGAGAGAGTTGACAAGGTCAATCAGCGGGAGATTGCGCAATGTCATGGCATTTTTCACGTACTGTTCGGGTAGCAGATGGTCAAGCCATTTTCGGGTGTTCTCATCATTTATGTGCACTTTACCCTTGTTGTCTGTAGCTGCAGCACCGCATTCTTCATCAGGGATGAGTAGACTACTCAGAGGAGACGCCTCTCCAAGCACGTCATTGCGGTAATTCTTTACCAGAGCAGCACGTGTCAAGTTGTCCTCTGGGTGGGCAAGTAGGCGCAAGGACATCACCAACACATTGACGGCAAGGGAGGCGTCGAGACGGAAAGCCTCGTCGGAGACGATTCGTACTGTTTGGCCAAACCTTTCAACAAAGTAGTCGGCAATAAGTTGCACGGGCGACTTGCTGCGCACCAGAATGGCTATGTCTTTCTGTTGCACACCATTTTTGAGCAAGCGGCTAATGGTATCGGCCAGTTGTGAGAGGATGTTTGCCCGATAGTCCTTCGATGGGAGCAGGGACACCTCAACATATCCCTTCCCACTTCCCTTAGCACTTTTCTGCCGAACGTCATCATAGGCCTGAACCAACTGGGAGGCTTGTGGACATTGGTCTGCTTTAAGCTCCTCTACGGTTCCCTCAACGAGTCGGGTAAAAATGGCATTGTTAAACTGGATGATACGTTCCCATGAGCGGTAATTCGTGTCCAGTGCCTTTTCACAAACCGCATTTTGTCCAAAGGATTTCGAAAGGTTGCTGAGCAGCCTCCAGTCGCCTTGCCTCCATCGGTATATGCTCTGCTTCACGTCACCGACGATGAGGTTGTGTGCCCCCTCCTGGGCCATACAGTTGTCCAGCAGCACCTTGAAGTTGCGCCATTGTATTTGGCTGGTGTCTTGAAACTCGTCAATCATGATATGCCGCAGTTGCACTCCCAATTTTTCGTAAATAAAAGGGGTGTCCGAACCGCTGATCATCCCGTGGAGTAATCCCTGAGTGTCGCTGAGCATGAAGCGATTGGCGTTTCTGTTGCTCTCCTCCACAGCCTTGGCAATGGCATTGAGCAGTCGCAGTTCGCTCAAGTGCGACAGCGTCTGCACACATGAGTTGTACTCGTGCCAGTTTTCCTCCCGCTGCTTTTCCATTTGCTGAAGCAGCTTCAGTCCACCATTGGCCGCCATGTCCTTGATGACATTTTTGTCTGCTTGGCTGCATTTGGAGGCTGTCCAACCATCTTCACCCTCCAGGGCTTTCTTCACGCTGGCGGGAGTAGGCAGGTTGTCCAGTCCGCCTTTACTCCTCTTGATGATGTAGGTATAGAGGCCACGCCGAAAAAGTGAAGTGTTGTCAACGTGGTGTTGGCGGATCATGGCCGACAACTCTTGAGCCGGGTCAATCATCTGTTTGCGGAGCTGATTGCGCTTCTCACGAAGGAGAGCAGTGTAGCGTGGGAAAAGGCGTCCGTTTTCCGAAGCAAGAAGGTCATTGAGCTCCTGTTCGTGCTCTTTGTAGAAATCCTTGAAGATATTCAGACCAAACTTTTTGATTGCTCCGATGACATTCCAACTTTGGTCTTCCTCAATGTTTTGATTGATATAGTCGCGTACCCAGCCAAGCACCTCAGGCTGATTGCCCAAGTTTTCTATCATCTCATCGACGGCCTTGCTCTCCACTTCTTTGTCGTTCAGGTCCACCCTAAGATTGGCCGTCAGGTCGAGTTCGTGCGCCAGGTTGCGGAGCACACTTTGGAAAAACGCATCGATGGTCTGCACGCGAAAGAAATTGTAATGGTGGGTGAGCAGAGAAAGGGCAGTGCGTGCATTGGCTCTCACTGCCTGCTCAGACAATCCAGTGTTTTCGAGCACCTTCTTCATATAGCCTTCAGAGCTGGACAGGCTGTGGGCAATGCCATAGAGCTGTGAAAGAATGCGGAGTTTCATTTCCTGCGTGGCCTTGTTGGTAAAGGTCACAGCAAGGATGTGCCGGTAGTTTTCAGGGTTGCTTACCAGGAGGGATATGTATTCTACGGCAAGGGTAAAGGTCTTTCCAGAACCTGCCGAAGCCTTATAAACGGTCAGTGGTTGGTGTGTGGACGTGGTGATGGTCATTGTTGTAACGTTCTGTTTTTACTAATCACTCTGCTGGGTGGGCGTTTCCAGCAGCATAAATGGCGAAAAGACAAAAATGTGAGAAGGTGAAATGCCCGTCTATGGGGTTAAGACTTTTGGGGTTTGAGACCCACGGCAATGAGCATTCTGTCATAGTATTCTGCCTTTTTCTCCGTCGCCATGGGATAGGCACGGCTGCTGCTGGGCATGCGGTAAAGTCGAAGCGTGCGCTGCTTGAAGCAGAACTCGCGGTATTCGCCCATGCGCATGCCCTTGGTGTCAATGCCATAATGGCGCGTGAAGAGCGTTGTGGCCAACTGTCCGGCTGTCACCACGGCTTGACAGCAAGGCAACGCGCGGAGCATCCCGTCGAGGTCAGCGCTTTCTATCACCTCCAGGTCTTTGTCAGATGCGGTCCCTGTGGTGCGTCGGATGCGCAGGCAGGTGTCAAACAGGGCAATACCCGTCTCGGCAAGAAAACTTTTCAGCTCTGCAAGGCGGTAGGTCTTTTGCGCTTGGCAGACGAAATGTTGTTTGTCGCCAAAGTAGATGAGTCCGAAGATTCGCCACATGTCATTCATGAAATTGGGATAATACCATGGCATGCACCATCGCTTTGGCGAAGGGGGAAAGGTGCCGAGCATCAGCAGCCGGGCATTTTTAGGCATAAATGGCTCGAACGGATGGGTTTCTATTTCTCTTTCTTTCATGCGGGCGTAGCAATTAGTGCCCCAGCTGTCGGGTGCTTGCAAGACACGACGTCGGTGGGCATAGGGCGGTTGGAGTGTGCTGTCATCCTTACATCAGTGTATGTTGCGGAGGGATGTTGAGCAAAAATTATGGTGCAAATATCGGTAATTTTTTTGGAAGAAGGGTGGAAAAACAGAAAAAAGCTAAGATAAAAATAGAAAAGATTTGGTGGGAAGGCTGAAACTTTGTAACTTTGCAATCTGTATTGTGCACCCTGCTGATGAGGGCAGAGACACATTACGGGCTTAAAAACGAAAAAATAACAATTTAAAAGAAATGAAAAAAGGTATTCATCCCGAAAACTATCGCCCCGTCGTATTCAAAGATATGTCCAACGGCGATATGTTCCTTACAAAGTCCACCTGCAAGACAACAGATACAGTGGAGTTTGAAGGCGAAACTTATCCGGTGGTAAAAGTCGAAATTTCGAGCAGCTCCCACCCATTCTACACCGGTAAGAACAAGCTCGTTGACACTGCGGGTCGTGTTGATCGCTTCATGAACCGCTACAGCAAGCTCAAGAAGTAATCAGCAATACCTCTAATGAAATAATGTGCGGTAGGATGTAGTTGCATATACATCTTGCCGCACATTTTGTTTTATCCCTCGTTGAGGCGATGCGAAACAGGCTGAATCGCATTGCCAAACGGCCTCTATTGCAACGCAATAGAGGCCGTTTGGCTTAATGATTCAGCCCAAATTACACCGTGAAAGGGCCTATTTTGCAACGCGTCCTTGCACTGGCATAGCAAAATAACCGCTTTCTGATGGTGCGTTCCTTAGTTGCGAATGATTTCCTGGGTAGACAGCTGCTTGTTATACCCACGGTATGGACAGCTCGTTAATCTTTTTTCTGGAATAAATAGGGGGAATTCGTAGGATATTCCAAATCTTATTGCTACTTTTGTAGGGTCATACCTTGGATGGCGGGTAATGCGATGCCGGCCATAATCCGGGGAGGTGACTATTCTTATGAAATGACGTTTGCTAACGTTTGCTTCTGATAAACTGAAACTTAGGAACTTTCAAGTAACACTCAGATGTAGATGGCGGTGGACGTCTACTATACGTGTGTATCTATGCACGACACAAGTGCACCCTTTCGTTTAGAAAGGGAGTGCCTTGTGTTTCATACATATATACGGCGTTGGCGTAGGCGTGTCTCTTGCTTCTGTCCTTGGTGTTATGGGTTTCCTAAGACCTCAGTTTTCAAGGACATTCAAGGAGCAGAACCCCTACGCCAATTTCTTTTAGAATACGTACCAATCCATTCATATTACTTTGTCTGCTTCTTAGGGGGGAGCGGAAGTCTGAACGCCTAATGGTTGTAATGACGAATTTCTGATTCAGCATTTTTCCGTGTAAGCGTGTCCGACCCATTACTAATATTTATGAACAAATACGACCTTGCAAAGAAGATAAGTGAACTGAAAGGATTGACCAACGAGGAGAAGTCGGAGCTACTGAAGCTGCTTCACACACAGAAGAAGTATGGGCTTGTGTGGGAGGATAAGCCTGAAGAGATTGAGATGCGGCTGCAAGACGAGTTGCCTGTGCTCGAGGAAGTAAAAGAACGTGCCATCATTAGCGACGAAGCCGCCGCCCCTAACCATATCCTTATAGAGGGAGATAACCTCGAAGCCCTTACCGCCCTCAGTTATACCCATGCTGGAAAAATCGATGTGATTTATATTGATCCGCCGTATAACACAGGCAACAAAGATTTTGTCTATAACGATTCTTTCGTTGACCGAGAGGATGGCTACCGTCATTCTAAATGGCTGTCGTTTATGAACAAGCGGCTGAAGATTGCTAAACGACTGCTGTCGGATAAAGGTGTGATGTTTATTTCGATTGATGATAATGAGCAGGCGCAGCTGAAATTGCTTTGCGATGAGATATTTGGAGAACGAAATTTTACTGGCAGCATAATTTGGTTTAAGAAAAGAAAAGGTTCTTTTCTTTCAAATAAATTGGTCTCATTGACAGAGTACATCTTGCCATATTCCAAATGTGGTGACATCAAGCTGTTTGGTGGTTTGCCAGACAACTCAGAGTCTCAACCCATAATAAAGAGAACCAATTCAAAGAAAACGTTGTTTTTTGATGGTGGAGTTGTTAAAACAAAGTTGCCTAATGGAATTTATCATGCTGGCGTTTATGGCGTAGGAAGTAGTGCAAGTTCACTATTGAATGATATTGAAGTCAAGGATAAACTCATCGTAACTCCATTTAGTATTGAAGCTCCTTTTGTATGGGGGCAAACATTTGTAGAACAAGAACTAAAAGCCGGCACTGAATTTATGATAAACACTAAGAACTTTCAAGTGCGTGTTATTAGGCATAACAATACTTCCACAAAAGCATTTCCTTCATTTTTGGATGGAAGAAGTTTTAATGCAACCAATGAGGATGCTTATGATTTTTTGAAAGCTTTATTCAATGAGGATAGTCCATTCAGATATTCTAAACCCGTTAATCTTGTTGCCAAAATAATTTTATCAAATAGTTATGAAAATAAAAATGCCATAGTCCTCGACTTCTTCGCTGGTTCTGGCACAACCCTTCATGCAACTATGCAACTGAATGCTGAGGACGGAGGCCATCGGCAATGTATTTTGGTCACAAACAACGAGAACGGTATCTGCGAGAATGTAACCTACGAAAGGAACAAGCGAGTCATCCAAGGCTACACCACTCCCAAGGGCGAGCAAGTTCCCGGCTTGACCCATAACAACCTCAGATATTACAAAACGAAGTTAGTTTCTCGCAACAAGACCGCCAAGAACCTTCGTTTGCTCACAGCCCTTTCCACCGACATGCTCTGTATTCGTAATGATGCTTATACAGAACTGCCGTTTGTCGGCAAACACATCAACAAGGGCATTGCCCGCTATTTCGAGAGTGCAGACGGCAAAAAGCGTATGCTGGTGATTTATCAGGAAGAAGCCATCGGCGCATTGGTGCAACTCATCAGCACCTTGCCACAGCACGACGACAAACTGATGGTGTATGTATTTTCGCCCAATGGCTATGCGTATGATGACGATTTTGAGGATGTTGCCGACAGCGTGAAGCTCTGTGCCATTCCCGATGCCATTCTGAATGCTTACCGAAGGATGCTGACCAAGCGCAAACCGCAATACCTGAAAGAGGCGCTCGAAGAGATGAAACGTGAGACGGCAAAGGCGGAGAATCAACAGACAACACTCAATTTTGAAGATACAAAGGAAGGAGACGAAGCATGAAACGGATAGAATACCAACAGAAGGCGGTCAAGGAACTCGTAGACAAGACCATCGACCTGCTTACATATTCTGGCAACCGACATACCCTTGTGTTCAAGGCACCTACAGGCTCCGGCAAGACAGTAATGACATCAGATATGCTTCTCCGGCTCAATGCCGAGCTGAGAGACCGCACCGATGTGCCCTGCAAGGAAGTGGCATATATCTGGATAGCTCCAAACATGCTACATGAGCAGAGCTACTTCAAAATGCGCTCGTTCTTCACCGAAGGTCAGGAGCTGCATCCAGTCTTCTATGACGACCTCGACCATTCTGCCGAAGGCTATATCCATCCGGGCGAAATACTTTTCGTCAACTGGGAGAGCATCAACAAGGACAATGCCGTGATGGTACGCGACACCGAGCAGGGTGCGTCGCTCTACGACCTCACTCGCCGCACACAGGAAGAGCAAAACATACCCATCATTGTTATCATAGACGAGGAGCACATGTTTGCCAGCAAACTCGCCAACAAAACTGAGGAGGTATTGAAGAACATCAACCCAAAGGTGGAGATACGTATCTCTGCGACACCAGAGACAAGAGGTGAGCTGCAGGTCAGCGTTCCGAGAGAAGCTGTGGTGAGAGAGGGGATGATAAAGCAAGGAGTGGTGTTGAATCCTGCCTTGCAGTTCAACGACCCCAACGGTTCGCTCAACCAGCACTTAGTGCATCTCGCACTGAAGAAGCGAGAGGAACTGGCTGAGGCTTACCGCAAGATTGGCGTCAACATCAACCCGCTGTTGCTCATCCAGTTGCCTAACGACAAGGACAAGATGGACAAGGACGATGAGAGCATCAAGGAAGAGGTGATGCAATATCTCGACACCATCAAGAACATCAATACATCCAACGGCAAACTGGCGGTGTGGCTCAGCAATGAAAAGGAGAACCTCGACGGCATAGAAAGACCGGACAACATCACTGAGGTGCTGCTCTTCAAGCAAGCTATCGCTTTGGGCTGGGACTGTCCGCGCGCCGCCGTGCTCCTCATCTTCCGAAAAATAGAGAGTTTCACGTTCACGGCGCAGACCGTTGGGCGCATTCTTCGTATGCCGGAGCAACACTTCTATGAGGACGATCGACTGAACTGGGGTTATGTCTACACCAACTTGAGCAAGGACATCATACAGATAGTGAAAGACGATATGGACTATATGTCGAACATCCATGCCGTGCGTCGTGAGAATCTCTCGAATGTGCTGCTTCGTTCCGAATATTGTGACCGACCTGCCATAACCCGAAAGCGTCTCGGTCCAGACTTCAAGAAGGAGCTTGTCAAGGTGTTTGAGAAAAATCTGCTTGTGAAAAACCGGCAACTGTCGCTCTTTACCATAGACGACTTGGAGGGCAATTCGGATGTTGGCGATGATGTTGGTGATTGCGGAGAAAGCTTCCATGTCAAGAACCGTATGGCTTGTGAGGACAAGATAACCTTTCGGGTGAAAAGCATCGGTGTGGATCTGATAGAAGATGTGAACATTACGGGCGAGATTGGAGAGACGCATGTGGACAAGAAGGCAAGGTATGTGCGCACAATGCAAGAGTTGAACAACTCATACAATACCTTCTGCGCCAAATGTATAGGCTCAAAGTTTGAGAAAGTAAGTGTTACGACTTTGGCTTTCGCCTTGAAAGAGCTGATGGAAGACCTCTTTGAGCTCTCGGAGACGGATGCCGTGAAGGTGATTCTCTATCATGGCAACAAAAGCGTGTTTGTCGACTTGATAGACAGAGCATTGAATCGCTATCAGAAGATTTTGGAAGACCGACAGAAAAAGCAAGACGATAAACATTTCAAGACTTGCGATTGGGAGGTGCCTGTGGAGCGACTCTACAATGAAGAGAGTCATAGTGTCAAGAAGGAGATGAAAGACCATGCCCTCCTGCCTTTCGTGGAACGAATAGACGCCTCGCAACCCGAAAGACATTTCGAGGCTTTCTTGGAAGATAACAAGGAATATGTGGACTGGTGGTATAAGAATGGCGACGCAGGTCGTCAGCATTATGCCATCAGCTATGAGAATAAGGAGGGGAAGAAGTCGCTCTTCTATGTCGACTTCGTGATTCGCATGAAGAACGGACAGGTATTCTTATTTGATACCAAGGGCAAAGAAAGCGATAAGGATGCCGTGGAAAAGCACAATGCCCTCATCGACTATATGGCCAGCACCGATAACCAGGAGCAACATCTGAAGGGTGGAGTAATCATCGAACGAAAGGGCAACTGGAAGTATAGCCCCTCGAAGATAGCCAACACCAGCGACATTGTGGAGTGGGAGAGCTTCTTCCCAAAGGAATACAAATAAATTGATTAGACGTTTTATCAGAGAATATAGCGTAGAAATGCAAACCGGGGCGTTTTCTTAAATTATTTTGAAAACGCCCCGGTTTGTTTTTATCCAAAGTATATTGGGTTACATCAAACCGAAAATGGTATTGTAAATAGCACTGCAAATACCAAAGAGGGCAACGCCAACCGTACATACGGCCAAGGCAAATTTTGTATTGTTGTCGCTTTTGAATGTTGGAATCGGGGTGTCACTCTTTCGGATATACATCGCTTTTACTATCTTCAAATAATAATAGAGTGAGATGACGGTGTTTAACAGCGAAATAAATACCACCGCGTATGCCCACGTGCCCATCGGACTGCTCACCTCATGTCCATTTACGCCAGCCATAAAGATGAAAAATTTGGAGAACATACCAGCAAATGGAGGAATGCCTCCGAGGGAGAACAGGGCAAGAGTCATGAGGAAGCTCAACTTCGGGTTGGTACTATAGAAACCATCGTAGTCGTTGATACAAGTTTTGCCATGGGTGTTTTGCTCCACTACAGAGATGATGGTGAATACTGCCATATTGGCCACAACGTATATGAGCACATAGTAGACAAGGGCTGATGCGCTCATCTGCCAACTTTCACCAATAGCCGCCAACATAATGTAGCCGGCTTGGGATATGGAACTGAAAGCCATGAATCGTTTCAATTCATCTTGTCGGATGGCGAAAAGGTTGGCAATCGTGATAGAGAGCACCACCACAATCATCACCAGCACCTGCCAGTACCTAATCATCGGGCCAAAGACATGGAAGAGGATGAATAGTAAGGTGAAAGCAGCCGCTCCTTTGGAAATGACACTCAAATAACCCGTTACGGTAGTCGGAGCACCCTGATAGGTATCGGCGGTCCAAAAATGGAAGGGAACAAGCGAAATCTTGAAACCCAATCCGCTAAAGAAAAACACTAACCCCATGAGTAGCAACGGCGTTGTCCCTTGCCGGGTAATCTGCATTGCCACATCGTCAAAGTAAAGAGTACCGCATGCGCCATAGAGAAAGCTAATGCCAAAAAGCATAACGCCGCTTGAGAAAGTGGCGGTGAGAATGAACTTGGCAGCTGCCTCTGCACTGTCGTTGCGGTGGAGGTCGAAGGCCACCAGGGTGGCCAAAGGCACAGAGGCCATCTCCAAACCAAGGAAGAACATCAAGAAGTGTCCCGCGCTCATCATCATGAACATACCTAATAGGGTGCTCACGATAAGCATATAGAACTCGCCCTCACGCACACGACTCGTCTCATTGCCAATCCATGCCTTACTCATCAGTACGACAATTAACGTTCCAAGAGCTAAAATAGCTTTCACTACCGCCGTGCCAGCATTGGACTGGTACATTCCACCGAAGGCTGTAACATCGCCTGTGGTAGTGGAAAAACAGCACACAACGGTGACTAAGGCCAACAACATGGAAGCAAGAGGGTTGAACCAACAACGCTTTCTTCCCTTTGCAGAGCAAAAGTCGGCAACAAAAAGTATCACCAAGGCAACAGTAAGCGCTGCCTCTGGAATCATATAGAGAAACTGGCTGTAATTCATTTCTTTTTTCTTCTAAATAAGGTTGATTACAGGTTGCCCAACATAGGGACAAAGTTATTGATGTGCTCGAAGATGGGTGTGATGGCATTGGAGATGATGTTCTGGAACACCAGTGGGAACATGCCTAAACCGGCAACGCAGAAGATCAGCCCTCCGATGGCAAAACGCTCATCCCAAGTTGCATCGTGCAGCTCATAAAACTTTTGATTAGGAATCTTCTGATAGAGAATTTTTCCCACCACACGGAGAATATAGACCGCTGTGATAACAATAGAAGTACAAGCAATGAGGGTGGCCACGCGATGAAACGTACCTGCATTCTCAAAGGAACCCACAAAGATGGTCATCTCCGCGACAAAACCGGAGAACCCGGGAAGACCGAGGTTGGCAAGGCCAGCGACTACATAGGATACGGCAAGGAAAGGAATGACTTTCATCAGTCCGCCGAGATAGCGCACGTCACGAGTTCCTGTGCGATGATATGTCATACCGATTACTGCGAAAAAGAGTGCGGTCATCAATCCGTGTGACAACATTTGAAGGATTGCACCCGTGATAGCCGTATGAGTACACATGAGCAGAGCGAAAAGTACCATGCCACAGTGGGAGACGGACGAGTAAGCGTTAATGTACTTCAAGTCGGTCTGCACACAAGCGGAGAGTGCGCCATAAACCACGGAGATAGTAGTAAGCACCAAGAAGACCGGACACCAAAGTTCCAAAGCATCGGGCATGAGGAACATTGCGATGCGCAAACAGCCATATCCACCGAGTTTCATCAATACGCCGGCGTGGAGCATAGACACGGCCGTAGGGGCTGAGGCGTGACCATCAGGGCTCCAGGTATGGAACGGGAAGAGCGCTCCCAGAACTCCGAATCCTATAAAGACAAACGGAAAGAAAATATTCTGGATGCTTTTCGGCATGGCGTGGAGCTGTGCCAAATCCGCTACATTCATAGTCTGTGCCCCACTGAAGAAGTAGATACCGAGGATGCCAAGGATAAGTAAAGCGGAGCCTCCCATAAGCATCAGTGTCAGCTTCATGGCAGAGTACTCCTTCGGACCTGTTCCCCAGACTCCAATAAGCAGGTACATTGGGATAAGAGCCACTTCATAGAACATGAACATCGTGAACATGTCTGTGGAAATGAAGAAGCCAAACACGCCAATACTCAGCAATACAAACCAAAGGAAATACTCCTTGGTCAGGGGTTTCAACTGCCATGAAGCGAACGTGCCCGTGAAGACAATAATTGATGAAAGAAGTATCATAACGACAGAGATACCGTCGACACCAACGCTATAAGCGATATTGAGGGGCTCAAACCATGTGATACTGTACGTCAGTAGCATTGTAGCGGTATCACCATTGGCACGTTGATTGATAAAATAGATGGTTAGCCAGATGGACAATGCAAGCAAGGCCGTAGCACCGACAACCATAACACCACGTACTTGATTAAGATTTTTAGCCAACCACAGGCCAAAAAGCATCAAGATGGGGATTACAACAAATAAAGTTAATATACTCATTTTCTTGTTATTCCATATTAGTTATCCATGCTACTACAATAAGAGAAGGCACAAAAGCAAGGCGACCGTGCCGGTAATGAACCATGTAGCATAGCTGCGCACGTCACCACTCTGCCAAGGACGGATGCTCTCAGCGGCTTCGTTAGTACCCCATGCAAGAAAGTTAAAAGTATTGTCTACTACATGACGATCAAGCCAGGCAATGGGACGTGAGAAGCAACGAAACACTATCTTGTGAGTGAAGAACTGCCATGCTTCATCTATATAAAAGCGATTGAGTGCCGCTTTGTGAAATTTCGGGAACGTACGCTCCAGTTTATCAGCAACTGGCCAATCTTTTCCCGCATACATCCACGTTGCGAGGCTGATTCCGATCACCGCTGCTATTATACTTGTCGTGGCTACACTCCAATCGATGTGAATGTCATAGCTCTCGCCAGTAGCCGTCACAAAGTGACCAAATGGTATGAAACCAGCGGCTACAGAGATGACGGCAAGGAAAACCAGCGGCCCCCACATCACGAAAGGTACTTCCTGTGGACGACGACGGTGCTCTGGATCGGCTTCATAATAACTCTTACCCCAAAATATGAGGTAATAGAGGCGGAACATATAGAATGCGGTCATGCCGGCTACAACCGTCATAAACCACCCTAAGAACGGAGAGAACTGAAAGCAGGCTGCAATAATCTCGTCTTTAGAAAAGAAGCCGCTGAAAGGTGGTATGCCTGCGATGGCAAGACAACCGATAAGGAAACAAATGTTGGTAATGGGCATATACTTCCGCAGACCTCCCATGTACTGGTAGAAATTGCTCCCTACAATAACAATGATAGCACCAGAGCAGAGGAAAAGCAATGCCTTGAACATTGCGTGAGTGAAGAGATGAAACATGGATGCCATATAGCCAAGACCACCATGATGGTTGTCAAGGGCAAAGCAAACACCCAATGCCACAAGCATATAAGCTATCTGGGAGATGGTCGAGAAGGCCAGCCCTCGTTTAATATCGGACTGAGCACAGGCCACGGCAGCGGCATAAAAGGCTGTGAAAGCCGCAATGTACGCTATCCAATGGAGCTGTTCTATGGCGCCAAACTTTATATAGATGGGGAAAAGGCTGGCCACCTGATATACTCCAGCCACAACCATCGTTGCAGCATGAATCAGCGCAGATACAGGGGTAGGTCCCTCCATGGCATCTGGCAACCAGATATGGAGTGGGAACATAGCACTTTTACCAGCACCTCCAATGAACATTAAGAACAAAGCGGTGGGAATCAACCAGCTTGCCGTGTGCTGCATGTGTGTGAGGTTGTTGGACAAATCAGGCATCACACCGAGATCATAATTGAACGTTCCTGCATAATAACTGTAAATCAAAATGCCGAACAGGAAGAATAAATCTGCAAAACGTGTGACGATAAAGGCCTTTTTCGACGCATGGACTGCAGCATGCTTCGGGTAATAGAAGCCGATGAGCATATAGGAACAGACACCTACCAGCTCCCAGAATAAATACATCTGGAAGATGTTGGTAGCTACAACCAAGCCAAGCATGGACATGGTAAATAAAGAAAGGAAGGCATAGAAGCGTTGAAATCCCTTCTCGTATCCCTCAACCTGATAGTTCTCATCACGCTCAGCCATATAGCCAAAGGAGTAGATGTGTACCATCAGGCTAACTGTGGTTATGACCAAAAGCATCATAGTAGAAATCGGCGTGAGTCGGAATCCTACTTTGAAAAGTAAATCAATACCGAAAATAGGAGACTTACCAAAGTCGAGCCAGGTAAGATTGAATGCGGTCACTGTTGGATAAAGGCCCGAAGCTTCTCGCCCTACAGCGAAAAAATATTTATAAGCCGTGAAGTAACAAAGACAGGTCACCACCGCTATAAGGGCAGTACCGATGTAACCGGCAACCTTCTTAGGCATTTTCATTCCCAGCAGTCCCAACAAAAGAAAACTGAGAAATGGCAGGAGAAGTATCAAAAATGCGTAACTGTACATAACATTCTGGAAGATTAAAGTTTCAGATTATCAATACTGTTCACCTGGTCGCTGTGGAAATGACGGTAAACATTGATAATTATTGCCAAAGCCACAGCACTTTCAGCAGCAGAGACACCAATAGAAAAGAGTGTGAATATCATCCCCTCTTGCCCACCAGGGAACAACAGGCGATTGAAAGCTGCAAAATTAAGGTCCACAGCATTCAGCACAAGCTCCACTGAAATTAGCATCGCAATAAGATTACGGCGGGTAATAAACCCGAAGACTCCAATGAAAAACAACAGTCCACTAAGGATGAAGAAATAATCTATACTAATCATTTTGAGTTCTCCTTTTTCTTATAAGAGTTCAGGATTACGAGACCGCCAATAATGCAAGCCAGCAAAAAGAGAGAAATAAACTCAAATGGGAGTACATATCCATACTTTTCAGCTGACATCAAAGCGTTGCCAAGTTCACTAACTGGCAGTTCTTTCGAGAGGTCTACGGCTTGAGCTATGAATTGATTCTTAAGCAAAATGATGCCCACCGTAGCCAATCCAACAAATGAAACGGCTGCGGCAAGAATAGTCCTCTTGCCCAACCAGCGCTCAGAAAGTCCTTGTAGGGTTCGTTTGGAAACGAGTTGGATGGCAAAGATATACATCATAGTGATGCCGCCAGCATATATGCTGATTTGTGCGGCGCCAAGGAACGTATAGTCGAGTACAAAATAGAGTCCTGCCACCCCAAAGAGCACAAAAAGAAGTGCTGTTGCGGCGCGCATGATGCGCTTAGTAGATACGCAGAACACGGCTGAAACCAGAATTACTGCAGCGAGGATAAAGAATATTATTGTTCTTGCCATAATTGGAGGCTATTTTGTTTTGGTATTAAACGTGCCCACTTTCCATTCAGCACCACCATCGATGATGTTCGGTAAACTTCCCCCCTTGTAATTTTCCTTGTCCAGATGCAATACAAGTTGGCTGCGATCAAAGACAGAGTTTTCAAAATCATTGGTGAATTTGATTGCCCCGAAATTGCAGGCGTTTACACAGAGCTGGCAAAACATACACTCTCCCAAATCATACTGGTAGTCAACAAGCTGCCTTTTCTTTTTCCCTGTTTCGGGGTTTTCCACCATCTCGTGAGTTATTTTAATGGTGGCATTAGGGCATGCCTTCTCGCACATTGTGCAAGCTACACACTTATGGTTACCATTCTCGTCACGCACAAAGACAAGTCGACCCCTGTAACGCTTTGCAACATGCAAGGTGGTTTTTCGATTCTCAGGATACTGCTCGGTGCTCTTGGGCGTAAAAAACTCCCGGATGGTAGTTTTCAAACCCGTAGTTAGAGTTTTGAGCGCGTCTCCTATTTCACCAAAATAGGTTTCTTTATTATCTTCCATTTTAAATTTACGCTATTTTAATCTCAACGTCAGAGCGTCAGCCCAAAAGCAACGCAGAAAGCAGACACGGCAAGTGTAAGTAACATTAGCGGCATGAGGTACTTCCATTCCAACTTAAGTATCTGATCGATACGCAGACGGGGGAATGTCCAACGAATCCACATCAAGATAAATACAAGGAAAAAGGTTTTGCCAAAGAACCAAATAAAGCCTGGAATAAGGTTCATCAGATGGTCAAATCCCTCTATACCGATGTTCAACGGTGCCCATCCACCAAGGAAAACGCCTGCTGCCAGACCTGCAATAACAAATAGATTTAGGTATTCGGCCAGGTAATAAAAACCAAATCCCATACCACTGTATTCAGTGTGATAACCGGCTGTAAGCTCACTCTCTGCTTCTGCGAGGTCAAAAGGACCACGGTTGGCCTCTGCGTTGCCAGCAATAAGGAATACGACAAATGCGACAAGAGCAGGAATGTGGCCTTGTATAATGAGCCAATTCCATGGTCCAGTCTGCGCCTCAACTATATCACTCATCTGCATTGTGCCCAAAAAGACCACGGCAATAATATAGCACAAGCCCAATGACATCTCATAGGAGATAAGCTGCACCGCACCGCGCATAGCAGAAACTACAGAGTACTTATTATTTGAAGCCCATCCAGCCATGAAAATACCAATCACTCCAAGCGAGGAGACTGCGGTAATCATGAATAAGCCAACGTTGAAATCGAGGACTTCCATGCCTTTGTTAAAAGGAAGGAAAGAGAATGTACCCACCGATGCCACCATCACGAGAATAGGAGCAAGGTAATACAGAAGTTTATCTGCCCGGTCTACATCGAAGATCTCCTTAGTGAGCATTTTCACAACATCGGCGAATACTTGGAAGATACCCCAAGGGCCAACGCGCATAGGACCAACACGGCACTGGAAATATGCACAAACTTTCCGTTCCATGAATATCAGGACTATACAGATGAGCGCATAGGCCGTGAGTACAATGACGCCCACAAGCACGCATTCTATCAGTATGGTCCAGAAATTGCTTAGTCCACACGTCTGTCGGAGCAGAGTATCGAACCAATTCGTAACTATACTAAAATCAAACATTACTTCGAGTTTTACATGAAATTACATATCTTGAACGGATTACCGGTCGAGGTCAGGGATGACAAAATCAATAGAGGCACCAGTGGCCACAAGGTCGGCAATCTTTTGACCGCACAGCATCTTATCGAAAGCGCCGACAAGGGTCAACCCCATGGGGCGCATTTTCAAGCGGTAAGGGCTCTTGTCTCCACGGCTATCGAGATAGATTCCGAATTCCCCAGCTCCGCCCTCGACGGAAAACCACCATTGGCCTTCTGGCACTTTGATGATAGGCTTCTGCTTGATATAGTAATCACCCTCGGGAATATTATCTATAAGCTGTTCGATAATATGAAGACTCTCATACATTTCATAAACATGAACCATGTATCGCGCCATAGAATCAGCACTCGTCAATGTGATTTCCTTAAACTCTACTTTGTCGTAAAGATCATATGGATGATTCTTACGCACGTCATTACGCCATCCGGCAGCACGGCCAGCAGGACCTGTGAGTGCATAATTGATGGAGTCTTTCAAATCTAATGGGCCACAATCCTCCAATCGTTTGTGCGTGATGACATTGTCGCCAAACACGTCAAGGTATTCTTGAATCATCGGACGGAAGTACTTGCATAATGCCTTCACATTGCTAACAAAGTGTGGATCGATATCTGCTTGCAGTCCACCGATTCGATAATAGTTCTGTATAAGGCGGCCACCCGTGGTCTCCTCCATAACGTTGAGCAGATGCTCTCGGTCTCTCATGCAATAGAGAAAAGCTGTCAACGCACTCAAATCCTGGGCGCAAGTCCCGAGAAATAGCAGATGGTTGTCAATGCGTTGGAGCTCATCCATGATAGTTCGTATATAATGGATGCGGTCGCTCAGCTCTACTCCCATCGCCTCTTCAATGACACCCACCAATGCGTGACGGTGCATCATGGCGCAAAGATAATTCAGACGGTCTGTGAATCCGAGTATTTGAGGATACGTCATGCTTTCCGCCATTTTCTCCATACCGCGGTGAATGTATCCAAGATGCGGGTAGACATGTTTAATGGTCTCGCCATTCACTACGGTTTCCAGGCGTAACACACCATGCGTAGAAGGATGGTTTGGGCCGAAGTTCATCACAAAATCATCGTCATCCATCAACTGATGGCGCGTGGCGACAAGGTTGCCATCTTTGCCCAGGTTCCACTCCGTTGTCCAATCCTCAGAAGGTTCATCAGTATCGGGAAAGCGATTGGCCTCGGGACTCATGTCGAAATTCTTTCGAAGCGGCCAACCCTTGAAGTCGTTGCGCATGAAAAGGCGGCGCATGTCAGGATGTCCCAGAAACTTTATACCGAGGAAATCATAGACCTCACGCTCCAACAAATCTGCTGCTCGCCATAATTTCAGCACAGACGGAATGACATAGTCCTCGCCAATTTGCTTGGCTATAATCCGCGTGGAGCAACGTTCATGCGTTTGTGTATTCTCCAGTATATAGATACAACCCAGGCCTTCTTCGCCGAAGTCCTCTCCAATGATGGTGACAAGATAGTCGAAATGTTTCTCGCTATACAGCCTCCCCATCTCATGTGAAAAGTTGTCGAATGTTAGCTCAATATTTTGCAGTTTCATCTTTCTGTCAGCTTAGGTTGTGTTAATCCTCCAATTCCTTCTTTGCGTCAAAGTCCTTGGGTACATCTGTTACGATGATTGGGGCACGTTTGCCCAATTTTTCATCGACAACAAGATTGGCATTGCTCAATCCATGAAGTCCGCCCTTCTCCATAGAGCGTTCACGTTCTTCACGGGTCATCTTATGATTGGCTCCACCAAAGAACTTTTCCACTTTTACTTTGCGCTGCAACTGCATCATGCCATAGAGGATAGCCTCAGGCCGTGGAGGACATCCTGGTATATAAACATCGACCGGGACAAGCTCGTCAATGCCCCTCACCACGCTATAACTTTTTTTAAATGGGCCCCCAGAGATAGCACAGCCACCCACAGCAACGACATATTTCGGCTCGGCAATTTCGTCATAGAGTCGCTTAAAGACAGGCGCCATCTTGTTGGTGATGGTTCCCGCACACATGATGAGGTCAGCTTGGCGAGGGGAATTGCGTGTCACCTCGAACCCGAAACGAGCAAAATCATACCGGGCACAGCCCACAGCCATGAACTCTATACCACAACAACTGGTTCCGAAAGTGAGTGACCACAGAGAATTGCTGCGTCCCCAGTCGATTGCCTGGTCAAGCGAACCAAGGATAACGTTAGTTCCTCCAGCATTCAATTCCTGCGCCAGTTTCTCCAAGGTCACGTTGTCCTTAAATTCCTCATAAGGGATGGACTTAATCTTTGGCTTTCTCATTTCCATTCCAACGCTCCTTTCCGCCAGGCATAGGCCAAGCCAAAGACCAGAACCAACATGAAGAATCCAATGGAAAAGAGCATCGCGCCGCCATTTTCACCCGACAACTTTCCGAAGACCGTAGCCCAGGGATACAGAAACACGGTCTCCACATCGAACATGAGGAAGAGTATTGCGAACAAATAGTATCCCACATGCATGGGTACCCATGATGTGCCATAGGTTGGAATACCACACTCGAAAGGCTCACCCTTCACTGGATTGTAGCTCCTTGGGCCTATCAGCTTAGCAATAGCGTATGCCGCTACCACCAAGACAATACCCGTAAGGAGTACGGTTACTAACAGTGTGAAAATCATAACAAATTATAATATAGCTATTTTGAAAATCATTGTTGCTTGGATGCCTGTCGAAAACATAAAGGAATCTTATAGGCTTTTAACCGTATGCAAAGGTACAAAGAAATATATAATGTCGCAAAGGAATAGAAAGAAAATTTGCCAACTCGACTTTGCAAAAGTTCTGTGTTTTGCACAACTGAAGATTTCTGCTTCACCTGATGAATAATAGATTTAGACAAGGGCATCCGCTGTTACTCCTTGCCCAAGCACTACAGAGCTTTTGCAGACCACACCACAAGTAGAGGCCTTCCCAAAATATGTTTAAATGTTTGTTGCTCTCACTGGAAATGACTACCTTTGCATCAAATCTTTTAACTGAATCATACCTATGATTAACCAGCAATTATTGAAACCAGAGAGTATCGTCGTAGTGGGCGGCTCCAACAATGTGCATAAGCCAGGTGGTGCCATCGTGCGCAATCTGTTGCAGGGCAATTATCAAGGTGCGTTGCGTATCATCAATCCCAAGGAAGACGAGGTGCAAGGCATCAAGGCCTACCATACTCCAGAGGAGCTTCCTCCTACGGACATGGCCATTTTGGTCGTAGCGGCAAAATTTTGTCCTGATTACGTCGAATATTTGGCTAAAGAAAAAAATGTACGCGCGTTCATTATAATTTCTGCAGGATTTGGAGAGGAGACCCAAGCTGGCGCAGTGCTTGAGCAGCAAGTGCTCGATGCTTGCGACAAGTATGGTGCATCGCTCATTGGACCCAACTGCATTGGTGTGATGACCAACTACTATCACGGTGTATTTACAAAGCCCGTGCCTACACTTAATCCTAAGGGGGCCGACTTTATCAGCGGCTCAGGGGCTACGGCAGTCTTCATATTAGAGTCTGCAGTGCAGAAAGGATTGCAGTTCAACTCCGTTTGGAGCATTGGCAACGGCAAGCAGATAGGCATTGAGGACGTACTCCAGTACATGGACGAGCATTTTGATGCGGAGCACGACTCCCGCATCAAGCTCCTTTATATAGAGAACATCTCCAATCCTGACAAGTTTCTGCTCCATGCCAGCAACTTGATAGCCAAGGGATGCCGTATCGCCGCCATCAAGGCAGGTAGCTCGGCCAGCGGTTCGCGCGCAGCATCGTCCCACACGGGTGCCATCGCTTCCAGCGACTCCGCCGTAGATGCACTATTCCGCAAGGCGGGCATAGTACGTTGCTATGGGAGGGAAGAGCTGACGACCGTGGGCTGTATCTTCTGGGTGCTTGAGGAAGACTCCAAATTCC
>ERZ808252.258-NODE-258-length-54561-cov-10.668183_pt1 | contig 54561 bp, 52 predicted proteins | sample MGYA00521242_ERZ808252 | MGnify/ENA primary metagenome ERZ808252 (study PRJEB31516, sample SAMN03275581) | gut metagenome | biome: mammalia-associated habitat; material: feces | host: Papio cynocephalus | place: Kenya | collected 2012-08-07 ... | reverse complement strand
GTAGACGAGGGAGAGAGGCTCTGCCTTACTATATATTCTCGACTTGCTACAGGATGCATGACAGGATAAGGGGGATAGACGATAGATTCGAGATAGGCGATGGTGTAGAATACGTATTCATAAACGGAAGCTACGTTTGGGACGATGGGCCTCATACACAAGAGGAGAAAGCATTGAGGGACTTTGTCGCTGACATGGGGAAGTCGGATCCCGATGCAATCGTCAGCGAGAGCGCCAGGCGTGTGCTTTCCGAGTACAAGGAAGGCGAGAAAATAGGCTTTGAAAAAAGCAGAGACACGCTTGTGAGTGCAATGCTTGAAAATGGCATGTCTTATGATCTGGTTTCTAAAATCTCTGGCCTGACTAAAGAACAGATTATGGCAATTGGAAAGTAGACTTTTATATCAGGAGGCATTGCATGAGCATTGCCTTCATCTTTTTAAGTTGAATTTTTTTAGATTTCACAAAAATATCCTATTAGTCGACATAAGTATAAAAATCATCTTATTAATGACCATAATAGGATATCATATTGAAATTATTTGAATGAAACGCCATCTTCGATCAATATTTTTTCACCATTTGTTTCAACATAAAGATTGTCCAAGGAAACATCGGTGGCATATCTTATCCTAAAACCTCGTGATGTTGGAGTTGGAAGCCCTAAGTACATATCTGACTCATCTATACTACGATTTGCAGTTTTTGATACCTTGAACGAGCAATTCTTGATCTCTACATTTTCAACTGGGCTTTCCGGTAGCCCAACAATCATGCCAGCAGAGCTTTTACTTCCTGTTGCGTTGCAATTTTCCAGAAAAACATTGAATAGCCGTGGAGTCTCTTCTGTGACTTGCATTTTCTCCAATGAAAAAAGCTCCTTCTTATCTGTTCCGCATCTGTAGTACGTATTTATGACAAATGGGCATAGATTATCCTTCATCGTCAGATTCTTGAAGAACAAGTCGTGAATAACACCGCCCCTTCCTCTTCTTGTCTTTATCCTTATTCCTCTGTCAGTCCCATCAAAGAGGCAATCATCAACATGGATATTGTTTATGCCACCAGCTGTCTCTGATCCAATTACAGCACCTCCATGAGCCGATTTTACAACACATCCCCTTATGATAACATTCTCTGTTGGAATATCATCATTGATCCCATCAGGTCCTGAGCCTGATTTCAACGCAATTCCATCGTCTCCTACATCTACAGTAGTGTTTTCCACAATGACATCACTAGATGATTCGATATCTATTCCATCTGTATTTGGTGCATATTGAGGATTCTTGATATACACATTCCTAATCGAAATGTTCTTTGAGAATATAGTGTGCAAGGTCCAGAACGGAGAATCGGTTATAGTAATGCCATCGACCAGGACATTATTGCTATTTTTTATTTGCAATAACGGCGGCCTCAAAAATTGATTCTGGCGCCCTCCTCCACCGCTTGGTTGATTTCTATAGTCAGGGTTCATCATTGCAAGCCTCTTCTCTATATCCAGCTTTGGTTCCGCTTCTCCTCTTGCGCGCTTTTTGTTGCGCTCTTGCCACCACGGCTCTCCAGAGCCATCGATTGTGCCAGGTCCTTTTATCGATACATTTTTTGCATTGTCAACCCAAAGACAAGGATGCATGCACCAGCATTTCTCACCTTCCCATCTAGAGAAGACTGGCGGGTAGATATCAAAGTCTGGAATGAACTTCAAAGTTGCACTTTCCCTTATTTCAAAAGTTGTATCTGAAGGGATCTCCAAAGGCCCTGTTTTATATACTCCACTCAAAAGAACAACATGGCTTGCGATATTAAGACTATCTTGCAAAATACATTGCATATCACCATCTTTTGGTTCAAGCTCAATCAAATCATATGTCTTTATATTGCTCATAATGCCTCCAATAATCCATATTTTAGATTTTAAATGTTCTATCGAATCCAAAACAAACATACTTTTGCAATTTAGCGATATCATTGTTCCATTTATCTCGCCAATGCTATAGACTTCATCACATGGCAAGAATTGGATTTAGGGCACATGATTTCGGAGCGTTCGACACTGTCGAGGATTTAGCGATACGAATAGAGAAGGATTTTACTTCCTCTTTCATTCAACTTGCATTGAAAAAAGCAATACCAAATTCCAAACCGTGGCAAGAATGGGATGAAGAATACATAAACAACATAAGAGAAGCTCTTTCTTCGCATGGAGTGAAAATTGCAATAGTAGGATGCTATATACAGCCGACTCATCCAGATGAAGAGAAGAGGAAATCCGATATAGAGAGATTCAAGAAAACGCTAGCGCTAAATAAAGCGTTTGGCTCAAAAATCATCGCAACAGAAACAGGCACAAGGAACCCGAAAGGTGGCTATAGCCTTGAAACATCAGAGCCAAAATACATAGAGATGTTCTATCGCGGACTGTCTGAAATGGTTGATGCTGCTGCAAAGTACGATGCATGGTGCACGATAGAGGCTGTGAGCCATGAGCACACGATCTCATCTGCAGAACGTGTTGCAAAGATGCTTGAAAAGTTTCCATCAAAGCACTTGAAGATGCTTTTCGATCCTATAAACCTTGTTCCATATGATGGGATAAAAGAAGAGGATGGAGTTGCGCTATCAAAACCATCGAAAGAAGCTATAAGAAAGTTCTACTCACCTATCTTGGATTTATATGGCGACAGGCTTGTTGCAATACATTGCAAAGACTACAAGCTATCTGAAATCGATGGCCATAAGATCGGTAACATACCAGCTTTGACTGGCGTCTTCGATTGGCAAGGCTTCATAGAAGAGTTGAAAAGAAGAGAAATAGATGTACCTATCACTCTTGAAAACCTGAACCCTGACACAGTAAAAGAGACAACAAGGATCTTGCAAAGCTTCTGATTTATGATGGTAGCCAACTTCTGAGCTACCATTTTGCAACTCTCACCGCTTCTCTCTCGTTTTGAGCAGTCGGCAAGTCTTTTCTACTCGAAATCCTTCACATTGAATGTCTTTCCAATTGCCTCTCTAGCTCTAGAGATGAAGGCCTTTGCATTGATCAAAGAAATACCATTCACGACTCCATCAGAGACAAAAGCAACAATCCTGCTATTGCCATTTTCTATAACCTTGCTCTCGCCTTCCATCTTTCCCAAAAACGATATATCAATTCCACCGATTTTCAGAGAGGAGAATATCTCTGACGGGATATACTTTCCAATGCCAGATGCTATCTCATTAGCAACAAAAATTCCTTGCTCCCGAGCGTACATCGCAAGAGAGAACCTCATGCCATCAAATTCAATGGCATCTCCGATTGCGAAAATATCTTTATCGCTGGTCCTGAGGCTATCGTCTACAATGATTGCGCTACTGTTTGCTGTTTTCTCTTGTAAGAAAGATACACATGGACGCACTCCAATTGCTTCAAGAATCAAATCAGCATCAACACGTGCACCAGATTGCAAAACAAGCGCACCATCTTTGTATTCTTCCGCCTTTTCGTTCTCGAAGATCTTTATTCCTTTGCTACATAAATGCTCTTTCAATATCTTTGCAGAATCCTTATCGATCATCTTCGATAAGATATAATTGCCCTCTATGACATTCACAGATATATCAAAACTATCTTTTATAGCCCAAGCAGCTTCGATGCCTAGAGTACCACCTCCAATGATTGCAAGACTTTTTATCTTTGGAAGCTTCGAGCGCAAAGAAAGAGCATCATCCATGCTTCTTAAAACGTGGATCTTTCCTTCGGCTCCTTTTACAGGGAAAGAGAAGGCATTTGCACCGCTTGCAACTATGAGTGTCGAATAAGAAATATCATTGCCATCTTCAAGCTTTAAAATATGCTTGTTCTTATCTATTGCGACGACATTGCCATATACAAGCGATATACCTTTATCTTCATACCATGAGTATGGATGAATGGCTATCGATAATGGCTCTCCTCCTGAGACAATCTCGCAAAGTCGCATCCGATAATACGGTTCATACATTTCATTCGTAATCAAGATTGTTTTCTTGCCAAGAGAAGACAAAGTAGTTGCAGCTTGTACGCCAGCAATACCTGCCCCGATTATTACAACATCTGCTACCATACAATAAATGATAACATGAATAAATAAACTTCTGCTGAATAAAAAAACTCCAAGCATTTAGCAAGGAGTCAAAAGGTGCCGATCGGATTCGAACCGATGAAAAACGGTTTTGCAGACCGTCCCCTTAGGCCACTCGGGCACAGCACCATTACTGCAATAAATTAGCAAAGTAGCAAGATAATTTCAAGAGCAAATCACCTTGCATTGATAATCTCATTGCAAAAAACAAAGCTTAATGTCTTTTTTATATTTCCAAATCCTATTTGACAACGCCTTTATGCAAGTTTAATCTTACAGCATGAAAAGGATTATTTTGCTTCTATTACTTGTAATTGTTTGTTCTTCATCGCTTGTTTTTGCTGATATCGATTACTTGACTTTAAGTTTCACAGGAGGTTTTTCCTCTGTAAGCGACTCGCCATCCTTTGGCTTCAATACATCTTACCAATACATGGCATCACTAGGTAGCAAGACTTACTTTGGACTCAACTCACACATAGATGGCAGTCTTCAATTTGAATCTGACAGCACAAATCTATCAGCAGGAACAATGATTGGACCATCATTGGGATTCGCATTCAACCCATCAAACTTCCTTGTCTTCACAATTGCGCCAGCCATTTACACAGAGATAAATGCTTATGAGTATTGTGGCTTTGGACTTGGACTTGATTTGAACCATTCAATCTTCCTTGGCTCGTCAAAGAGCTTCGGAATAACATTTGGAACAACCACTTATTTGATGTTTACAGAGCTTACAAGCAAAAAAAGTGGCCAAGATTTCTGTGCTGACATTCTTGGCTATGTTGGCTTTACTTACAGAGGTGGCGATTTTGCTGAAATAGCTGAAGTATTCTACAATATCTACTAATCGTGATAATCCGAACCAAGGAAGAATATCCTTTTCGATATCTTCCTTAAGGTTTTGAATGCTGTATCGGCAGAAAGAAATGCATAGCTCTTTGTACGCTTAAGGCAAAATCCGTCCGCAGATATCTCGTTTGAATAAAAACCCATTCCAATTCTGGGGTTGTCATAGCTGTAAAAACCGTTTGCAATGAGTATTGTCTTTGATTTTCCTGGAGCGATGGAAAGGTTTCTGGTTCCTTTTGGTCCTGAGTTAAATCCAACTGTCAAAGATTGCACAATAGGTGTAGCACCATCAAAAAGAGCCCAAGGAGCGTCCATCCTCCCATAGTAGTTTTCGCATATAGCAGCATTCGGGAAATCGTATTCATCATCATTTATGGCTTTTGGCGAATATGTTATATAAACCAGTTGGGAACGAGGGTTTATTACAGTTATCCAATTGCCAGCCCCTTCATTTGAAAGTTTTCCTATAATGAAATCATATGTTCCTGTTGGAGTATTTGGTACAACGGAGGCATCTGCTGTTCCTCCCGTTGCAAGAGGTGCTTTCTTCAGTTCATCAAAAACTCTTCCAGAATCAAATCTATTCTTGCCTGATTCTCTTCTGTTCAACGAATATGCAGAAAAGAAACGTGCATCAGTGTTAATCATTGTTCCGCTTTCAACTAAGGGCGATGAAAGCATGGAATACCATGCAGGATTTGCTCTTAGCTCAGACTCTCCTGTATTCGTGATTCTGATTGCGCTGTAAAGCATATTGTGGTTAGGCAAAATAAGATCGATTTTACCCAGGTGATATTTGTTTCCATCTTCCCTGGATTTCATCTCTGAATATTTCCAAACACCATTATAATCATCTTCTGTGCCATAGCGTCTTAGCATCCAGTATGTATTTGATGATGTAACTATATCCTCATTGCTTTCAGGAAAGCTTAAATAGGCACCTCCGGCTTGATAGAGAGCTTGCCTGCTTGCCCACCAAGAGCGGTTCTCATCCGAAAAGACGCCAGATCCAGTACCTCTGAAGTAAGGAAGTGACAAAGGTGATATCCTTGCTCCATTTGGCAACTTTGCAGAAAGTTCTACAGCAACCTCGCCTTGGTCCTCTATAACAACAGAAAAAGAACCATTCGACATATATGTAGCATATCTTCCTTCCCAGAGCGCTAGCCTTCTAATATCCATGTGACAAACCCCCAATGCTTGTTATATCATCATAGATAGAGTCTACAGTATTTTGGAGAAGCATACCATGATAGAAATCATAAAGGACAGAACTTTTCATATCGCAACTAGAAATACGAGCTATATCTTCTCTATACTTCCAACGGGTCATGCTGAGCATATATATTACGGAAAAAGACTAAAGAACATACAAGCATCTATCCTAGCAATAAGAGAGAAGCATTTAGTCGCACCAGTATTTTCAGTATACGCGGATAGAAAGAGTCCTAACTATAGCCTCAATGACACACTCTTAGAGTTTTCAACAGAGGGGAAAGGCGATTTCAGAATACCGTTTTTATCGATAAGCTACGGCGAAGATGGAATCAGAACAGGGAATTTCATATATAGCGGATATGATGTTTACAAAGGGATTAAAAGATTTACAACATTGACACAACCTCAAGCTGTTGCAACAGATAGCGAAGCAGACACTCTGGAAGTCCAATTCAAAGACAAAGACTCCGGTCTGATGTTGATGCTGCTTTATACAAGCTTCAATGATTCTGATGTGATTACAAGACGATCTATCATAGTCAACCAATCAAAAGAGGCTGTAACAATACGATCTATTGCATCATCACAAATCGATATCAGGGCAGATAAAGTAGAACTGACTACATTCCAAGGCGATTGGGCAAGAGAGCGATTTATAAAGACGCATGAGATTTCAGATGGAACATACATGGTAGAATCAAGGTCTCTTGAATCGTCATCAGAAGCAAATCCTGCCTTCATAGTAAGAAGAGATAAGGATACTTACCTTTTCAACTTAGTCTACTCTGGTGCACACAGAGCATCGGTCTCGATAACTAGCCACTCAATTGCGCATATTGTATGGGGCATAAATCCTGATATGTTCTCATGGAAACTTGAAAGCGATGAGATATTTGAAAGTCCTGAGGCTGTCCTGATATATTCCGATAAGGGAATCGATGGCGTCAGAGATATTTCGCATAGGTTTGTAAACAGCAACATACGACGCGGAAACTGGCGTGACAGGATGAAGCCTTTGATGTTCAACACATGGGAAGGCTTTTACTTCGATATCGATGAGAACAAGCTTTCAGCCATAGTCAAAAATGCCAAGGAAATGGGCATGGAAGGTATTGTGATTGACGATGGATGGTTCGGGGCAAGAAACGATGATACATCGAGTCTTGGAGACTGGTATTGTGATACTATGAAATTTCCTTCTGGGCTTTCAGAGTCGGCATCGGAGATACACAGGAATGGAATGCTTTTTGGCATCTGGCTGGAACCGGAAGCTGTAAGCGAAAAAAGCGAGCTTGCTAAAAAACATCCAGATTGGATTATTGGGAAAAACGTAAAAGAAAATGCCGAAGGAAGACATCAGCAACTTCTGGATCTTGCAAATCCAGATGTCCAAGAATGGATAATAGGCACAATAGAGCGTATTGTGGATCTAACGCATGCAGATTATATAAAATGGGACATGAATAGAAGATACTCTGATATCTTCTCCCATAAGGGAAATATGAGAGATTACGGCTCGTATTTTCATAAGTACATTACAGGACTCTATACTATTTTGAGAACTCTAACTTTGCATTTCCCAAATCTATATATCGAAGGTTGCGCCTCCGGAGGTGCTCGATTTGATTTAGGAATTCTTTCCTATTGCCCTTCTATCTGGACAAGCGATTGCTCAGATCCTGTTGAGAGATTGGCAATTACGGAAGGAACATCCATAGCTTATCCTACTTCTGTAATGGGAGTATCTGTATCCTGCTCTCCAAATGCTCATACTCGCAGAGAGATAGATCTCGATACAAGATTCGAAAGTGCATTGTTTGGAGTACTTAGCTACTCTGTCAATGGGACAAACATCGACAGAAAAACCATGGACGCATATAAGAAAGAGTGCGAATTTTATAAATGTTACCGCTCGCTCTTGCAATTTGGCATATTCAGAGTACAAGAAAGCGGGAACAGAAGAGTTTGGACAATCAGCACCCCGGACTCGTCATTGATACTTGTTTTCTATTTCCAAAAGGAAGTCAGGATCAATACATCAGCTGAAAAGTTGTATATCGATTGCGCAAATGAAGACTTTGACTATCGTTTTTATCCAAGGGAAAGACAACTTGCTGAAAGTACGGGAAGTATTGTATACAATGAGGAGCCAGAGAGTTATATTGTATCAGGTTCAGCTCTTAAATGGGCTGGAATCTCTCTTTCGGAGCAATTTTCAGGGAATGGATATGAAGATGGGATGAGAGTCCTTGGTGATTTCAAATCCAGGCTTTATATACTTAGAAGGATTGAATAGGCAATGACAAATATAGTAGTTGCAGGTGCAGGTGTCTTTGGAACAGCTATTGCTGAACGACTAGCATGGAATTGGGACAATATTGTAACAATCCATACAATAGAAGAAGATGTCAAAAACGACATCACAAACAACCATCAGAACTCAAAATACTTTCCTACGAAGTTCATAAACTACAAAATCAAAGCAACAATGGATGATCATGTATTCAAATCAGCTGATGTGATTATGCTTGTTCTTCCATCGAAAGTGATAGTCCCATTTTCCGAACGGATACGAAAACACAATAATAGTAATCCTTTGATTGTGAACCTTGCAAAGGGAATGAGCGACCAAGGAGCATTCATAACAGAAGATATACCTTTTGAGCGAACAGCTTCGATGAAGGGCCCTTCATTTGCAATAGAGACTATAAATGGATTTCCTACATCTTTCACTTTCGGTGGAAGATATGAAGACTATGATTACTTCAAGAACATCGTGCTACCGCATACAGGTTTTACGCTAGATTACTCTCCGGATGTAAGAGGAGTAGAGCTTTTATCTATTCTGAAGAATATGTATGCAATTGCAATCGGTCTTGTGTCTGGAAAGTACGACTCACCAAATGTCGATTTCCAACTATACACTAAAGCTGTCAACGAAATGCGAAAACTTCTGGACTTGTTCAAATGCGAGCAAGAGACGATATTTCGCTATTGCGGAATAGGAGATCTAGGCTTAACAGCTCTAAATGACCTATCGAGAAACAGGACATTAGGAATTCTTCTTGGAAAGGGATTTGCTCTCGATCAAAAAAACAATGCGACAACAATAGAGGGTTTACGAACAATAAAGCTAATAGGCGAAATGACAAGAGAAAACGGAACTGAAAAAGATTTTCCTCTTGTGCAAAATCTGTATAAGCTAATATATGAAAATGGCACATTGAATGAGTACTTTGTTAATGTATTAGAGTAATCCAAATCTCCGCATAGCATGATAAATGCAGGTTATCAATATTCTTCGTATAAATAATTAATAATATTTTATACCAATATCGGAATAATATTTAATATATTATGGCAAAATCTCAATGCCAAAGGTTCTAATTATATCCAGAGCTTGTGATACATCCAACCTAGCTCCAGTTAATTCTTCTCTTCTTTCTGATAGCAAAATGCCATTCAAGTCCGACCCTTTCAAGTCCAAGCCGCTGAAAGATGTTTTTTTGAAAGATGATCCAGACAGGGAAGATGATGTGATTTTTAGCCGTTTATGGCTGTTGTTCTCGAATGCGCTTTGATGCATTTGACAACAATCAAACAAAGTAGAGATAAAATTGCAACCAGCAATAGTTGCATAACGGAAGAAACATGACAAGAAACAAGATTCTTTTATTTTTGCATCTAAAAATGATGTCCCATAGAATTTCGAGTTCTTAAAAGTGCAATCAGATATATGGCAGTTGGAAAAATTCGACTGAGATAAATCGCAATCAATGAATGAAACAGAGACAAGCACGCACTCTGAAAAATCAGAACAACTAAAATCAATATTCGTGAATATGCATTTTTCGAAAGTCTTAGCTTGAGCTTGAAGGCCAGACAAATTGCTGTCTGAACTCTCAAGATACATAATCTCATCAGAGTCCAGTACAACATCAGCAAGACTCATCTTGAATGTCGATCCTTTAGAACCTCTATCACTTCCGCAAGCGAACAATTCTTTTGAGCTAGGAGGACAAGATAGTGATACATCAAATCAGCGCATTCACCCAAGAAAAGCTCTTTGTCATTGTCTTTTGCTTCTATAATCATCTCTACAGCTTCCTCGCCCACCTTTTGCGCAATTTTATTAAGGCCTCTTGAGAAAAGATGGTTTGTATAAGAGCCTTCTATAGGATTTGCACGTCTGTCTTTGATAACATTTTCGAGATAGAACAAGAACTCGGGAGATGATATCTCTGAAGGCTCATTGTCCTCTCCGAAGCAAGTATCAGCGCCTGTATGGCACACAGGTCCTGATGGGATGGCCTTGACCAACAGTGTGTCACCATCGCAATCGACAAGGATTTCCCTCAATTGCAAAAAATTCCCGCTCGTCTCACCTTTTGTCCAGATCCTTTGCCTAGAACGTGAGAAAAAGGTAACAAGGCCTCTGTCTAGCGTTAGTTGATAGGCCTCTTCATTCATATAACCAAGCATTAGGACCTTTCTTGTAACAGCATCCTGAACTATAGCAGGAACAAGCCCATCGCCTTTAGCAAAATCAATTGTCATAACTTCCCTTTATATCCTTACTGGAACACCATTTTCTCTAAGATATCTTTTCAACTCCATGATATCTATCTCATGGAAATGAAAAACTGAAGCCGCAAGCGCTGCATCGGCCTTCCCCTCCAAAAAGACGCTTTTGAAATGTTCTTTAGTACCAGCACCGCCAGATGCGATTACAGGAATGCTAATATTACCACTTATTATTGAATTTAAGTCAACTCTAAAACCTGATTTGGTGCCATCAGAGTCCATTGAAGTAAGCAAAATCTCTCCAGCGCCTCGCAATTGGGCCTCTTCTGCCCAGCTCAATGCATCGATAGATGTTGGTGTCCTTCCACCATCTACAACGACTTCGTAGCCAGACTTCATCTCATGGTTTGATCTTGCATCCAAAGCAAGCACAATGCATTGCGATCCAAAACGAGATGACAGCTTATCGATCAAAGATGGATTTCTGACAGCTGATGAGTTTATAGATATCTTATCGGCTCCAGATGAAAGAATCATATTCACATCTTCCTCTGTCTTTATTCCACCACCAACAGTAAAAGGAATCGCTATTCTTTTTGCAACTTGCTCGACAAATGAGCATAGTGTCTTTCTCCCCTCTACAGTTGCTGTGATATCGAGAAAGACAAGCTCATCAGCACCATGCTCTGAATAGTATGATGCAAGGTCAAGAGCTGATCCCGCATCGCGAAGGTTGACAAAGTTAACACCCTTTACTGTTCTTCCATCCTTGACATCCAAGCATGGTATGATTCTTTTAGCAAGCACTCTCTGCCTCCTTCATCTCCTTGAGAGAGACTCTACCTTCATAGTAAGCCTTCCCAACGATAACACCAAAAAGCCCTAGAGTTTTGCACTTGATGATATCGCCATAGGAAGCAACTCCGCCCGATGCAATCAACTTCTCATTCGGAAGCCGCTTTAAAATCTTTTCGTATAGTCCAAATGAAGGCCCCGAAAGCATTCCATCTCGAGAGATGTCTGTTGCAACTACTTTATCCAAGCCCTTCAATGCATATGAGTGAATAAAATCAATTACATCCAGTTTTGTACTCTCTTGCCAGCCTGATATTGATATAAAACCATGTAGAGAATCCGCCGAAAGAATCAAACTGTCTTTGAATTCCGCAATCCATGAATAGACAGAATCGGCATCCTTTACAGCAATAGAACCAAGATCAACAGCCTTTGCACCTGAGGACAAAACAGCCTTTAGACTCTCATGTGTTTTTATGCCTCCTCCGAAATCTACAGATAAGTTAGTTTTACTAACTATAGCCTCTAATACATTCAGGTTCATTGGTTTTCCACATTTTGCACCGTCTAAATCCACTAAATGCAAATAAGAAAGCCCCGCATCCTCAAACCTCTTTGCCATATCGACGGGATTGGATGAGTATTGCGTCTTCAAATCATAATCCCCTTTGGAAAGGCGTACAACATTGCCATCGATTATATCTATTGCTGGGATAACAATCATTTGACTCTCTCCACGAAATTTCTAAGTATTTGTTCTCCAACAGCCCCGCTTTTTTCCGGGTGAAACTGCAAGCCATAATAGTTGTCTCTTGAAATTGCAGCTGAGAAATCTACACAATCGTAGTTTGTTATAGCAATAGACGACTTGCTTTGCGGAACATAATAAGAGTGGACAAAATATACATAACTGTCTTTTTCAACTTTATAGAAAAGGTCGCAATCGATACATTTGATAGTGTTCCATCCGACATGAGGCACCTTGAAGTTAGTGTTCTTTGGAAAACGCAAGACCTCATCATCTGGGAAAATCGACAGCAAATCGACATCGCCCTCATCTGAATGTCTTGTCATTAATTGCATTCCAAGGCAAATACCTAAAAAAGGCTGTCTAAGATTCGAAAGAACATGATCAAGGCCTCTTTCCTTGAGGTAAGCCATAGCTGTTGATGCCTCTCCAACTCCTGGAAATATTACTTTGTCAGAGCTAAGTATGACACTCTCATCATCTGTCAAAACAGCATTCGCACCGATTCTCTTGAGCGCATTCATCACAGAGTAAACATTGCCTGCGTTGTACTTTACAACAGCTATCATAGGCACCCCTTCGTCGATGGAAGCTCTGTTGCTCCAGGTATTCTCTTGACACTTCTTCTCAAAGCCCTGCCAAATGCTTTGAAAATAGCTTCTGCCATGTGATGGTTGTCTCCAGGATTATCGATTGATATGTATAGACTTGAAAGTGATGATGATGCAAACGATCTAAAGAAATGCTTGAACATCTCTGTTGGCATATCGCCAATATATTCGCGAGAAAAATCTACTTTCCAAGTGAGTTCAGGACGAGACGAAAAATCCAATGCTATTGTAGCTACAACTTCATCCATCACAACAATCTCAAAACCATATCGTTCTATTGCTCGTTTATCGCCAAGAGCTTTCTTTATTGCCTCGCCGAGCGTAATTGCAACATCCTCAATAGTATGATGTTCATCGACATCCAAATCGCCCTTTGCATCAATAGTCAAATCAAACCTAGAATGCCTTTGGACTTGTGAAAGCATATGGTCAAGAAAACCAATGCCTGTCGATATCTCTCCTTTTCCACTTCCATCAAGATTCACAGTGCAATGTATCTTTGTCTCGTTTGTGTCCCTCTCGATATCAGCTCTTCTGTCTAGTAAGGATTTATCATCAGTAAAATAAGCTAGGATATCGAGCCAGCTGTCAGTGGATAAGACAACTATATCTTCATATCCATTATACGAAAGAGGCTTTGAATTGGGTTCTCTTAGAAGAAAACCTTTGCAACCAAGATTCTTTGCAAGCATCATGTCTGTAAGTCTGTCGCCTATCATAAATGAATGCTCCATATCATAAGAGCCATCCAAATATTTCGAAAGCATCGCAATTCCAGGCTTGCGTCCAGGACAGTTGTCTGCAGGAAGAGAGTAGTCTATGTTTTCATCATCAAAGACTATACCTTCTCCATTTAGTGTATCGATTATCCTTTTATGGACAGGAGCGAAATCCTCAAATGGGAAAGATGGAGTGCCAACACCATCTTGATTCGAAACCAGGACAAGTTCATAGTCTGTGTTTCTGGAGATACCTCTCAAAGCTTCAAAGACATGTGGTATGTATTTGATCTTCTCAAAGCTGTCAACTTGATCCTCTTGGACAATCACACCATCTCTGTCAATGAAAAGCGCTTTTTTCTTGTATTCAGGGTTTGTATCCATTCAGGGCCTCCATTAAGCTCTTGTTCTCTCGCTCTGAGCCAACTGTAATTCTCAATACACCAGCAAGTAGTGGCTCATGAGTTCTGTTTCTCACGATTATCCCTTTTTTCATCAAGTAATAATAAAGCCTATCAGCATCATCAACGCGTATAAGAATGAAATTTGTATTTGTGGGAATAACTTCTTTCACATATGGCAGAGAAGCGATTTTCTTCTCTAGAAGCTCTCTTTGTTCTATTATCTCATCTCTTACCTTTTTTATCTCTAAGTTGTCATCAAGAGCCTCTATAGCAACTCTTTGAGATGTGGCAGATACATTGTAAGGCGGTTTGACTTTTGATATTGTATCTCGAATCTCTTTGTTCGCAACAAGGATGCCAACTCTCGCGCCAGCTATTGCCCAAGCTTTGGAAAGTGTTTTCAAGACACAAACACGTGGATATTCATCTATAAGGGAAATAGCACTCTGAAACTCAGGTTCGAAGTCAGAATAGGCCTCATCAATTACAGTTATGCCATCATTTTCTTTTGCTATAGTCTCTATTTCAGAAAGCGGAAAAACATTTCCTGTAGGATTATTAGGAGAGCATATAAAGACAATTTTAGGCTTTCTCTCTTTTATAGTCGAAATCATCTTGTCTATATCGAGTGAAAAATCCTCTTTCAAGCATACATTGATTGTCTGGACATTGTTTATATCAGCAAAAACCTTGTATGCACCATATGTTGGGCGCTCGATCATAATCGAATCCTTGCCCGAGGCACAAAAGATACGAATCAACAAGTCGATTATTTCATCCGATCCATTGCCAATTACAGTTTTTTCAAATGGCAAACAAAGAACCTCCTGCAGTTTTCTTCGAAGCAATACAGCTTCTGGATCCGGGTATCTATTTGCCCTCTCAACTGCATCATACCAAGACTCGTTTGCATCAAGATATATATCAGCCTTGCCTTTGAAATCATCTCTAGCAGATGAATATGGAGTCAGGTTTCTTATGTGCTCATTCATCAACAATTCTATTTCGCTCATTTTGCTACCCTTACATAAGCAGCTTCCGCATGTGCTCTAAGTCCCTCTGCATTCGCAAGCTCAATCACAGTTGGTGCCAAAGCTCTTATTCCCTCTTTAGACAGCCGTTGCACTGTAATCTTTTTTATAAATGAATCTGTCGATACACCAGATGTGGATCTGGCCCATCCTGATGTAGGCAATGTATGATTCGTGCCAGAAGCATAATCCCCCGCACTCTCCGGAGAATATGGACCTAGGAATATTGAGCCAGCATTAACAACGCCATCCAAGATCTCTTCATCGTTTTCTGTGTTGATAATCAAATGCTCTGGAGCATATTCATTTATAGCTTTCAAGACGTCGTCAAGCTTTGTAAACGAAAATGCAACAGAGTGCGATAGCGATGGCAACATGTACTCTTTCCGTCCAAGCTTATCCAGCTCTTTTTCCAGTGCGCTTTCTATTTCTTGGTATATTCTATTGGCTGAACTTTCATCCTTTGCATATATAATCAACACAACTTGGCTGTCCTTGCCATGCTCTGCTTGCGACAAGAGGTCTGCAGCTGCATACACAGGATTCGAGCTTTCATCCACAACAACCATAACCTCCGAGGGACCAGCTATCATATCAATCGAGCAAACTGGTTGGATTTTCATTTTTGCATTTGACACGAAACGGTTCCCTGGGCCGAATATCTTGTCTCTCTTTTCAATGCTTTCTGTACCATATGCAAAGGCTGCAATTGCTTGCGCACCTCCCACCTTTGCAACTTTATCAACCCCGGATATACGTGCAGCATACAAAACAGCAGGATTTATAACTCCGTTCTTTGCAGGAGTAGAAAGAATTATATCTTTGCATCCAGCCACTTTTGCAGGAATTGCAAGCATCAAAACTGTCGAAAAAAGCGGTGCGGTGCCTCCTGGAATATAAAGGCCGACTTTCTCAATAGGAACTATCTTTCTTGAGCAAACAACACCATTTTGAGTCTCGACTTTCTCTCCTTTGGCTTTCTCGGCCATATGGAATTTCTCTATATTGCTGTGTGCTACATCTATTGCTTTCCTCAATGGCTCCGCAATAGACTTCTCGGCTATATCAAACTCCTCTTCTGATACAAAAAGCCCCGATGAAAGATCTGTGCCATCAAATTCCTTTGCATACTTTACAAGCGATTCATCCCCATCTCTTTTCACGCTCTCAAGTATCTGGTCAACGATTCTCGAAATCTCGCTCATATCAAAGTCTGGGCGCTTAAGGAGATTGGGATCATACTCTTTTTCATATCTCAAATAAGCCATATCTACTCCGTCATTTTCTCTATATCCATCACAAGAATTCCCTCTGCGCCGAGAGCTCTCAGCTCCTCAAAAACACTCCAGAACCTATCTTCTGCGACAACAGATTGCACAGACACCCATTCTTTATCCATCAATGGAGTAACTGTAGGAGACTTCATTCCTCCAACTATCCTTGCAGCTTCATCAAGCTTTGAAACAGGAAGATTGAAAAGAACATACTTCTTATTCTTAGCAAGCATCAATGCATCCATTCTCTCCAATAGCCGCTTCAAGATAGATGCTTTGCTCTTCTCTGTTGAGCAAAAGCCTTTCTTTGCAATCATAATCGCCGTAGATTTGTATATGGTTTCAACTTCTCTTAGCCCATTCATCTTCAATGTCGTACCAGTTGATACGATATCGCATATGCAATCAGCTATACCAAGTTGTGGAGCTATCTCCACAGAGCCAGAGACATACACACTCTCTGCTCTAATTCCTTTTTGTTTCAGAATACCCATAAGTATGTTCGGGTAGCTTGTGGCAATTTTCTTACCCTCTAGACTATAGAGCGAATCATATTCAAAGCCACTTGGAACAGCAATTGAAAGCCTGCATCCTGCAAAGCCCAAGTCCCTTACAACATCCAAATCGAATCCGGATTCGTCATATTCATTTCTTCCTACAATGCCGATATCAGCAACTGCGCCATCTACATACATTGGAATATCATCGTCACGAACAAAAATAAACTCCAAAGGAAAATTTGAGGCCTTTTCTCTTAAGACTCTTCCATCAGTAGAAAAATCAATTCCACATCCCTTGATTATTTCAAGGCTCTTCTCAGAAAGACGCCCAGACTTTTGCACAGCTATCCTAAGAATATCATCCATTTTTCTCCTCCTATAAAACAAAAAAGCCTCCCACCACGGGAGACCTTCGATTATGACAAAATCCACCATGGCAAGCTAGGCGTGAGTACAATGATGGAAATGATGAATGGCTTTGATAAACATGGAAAAAGGGTACTACTTTGAATATTTATGCGTCAACCGCTTTCATAAAGAAAAAACATGCAAAAGCAAACATAGTAAAATGCTTTTCTGCCAAAGAATAAAATGTTAGAATCTGCAAAGTGAACAGGCTCTTCATTCTGCAGCCGGGCAATTGCAACAATTAGCTTAATGCTTTTGTGGGACAAGTTTTCGTTTTGAACAAAAATGATGGAGGCTCTGATATGGTAGAGAATAAAACAAAATCTGACAAAATAATAAAAAAGCTCTCTTTAGTCAGCATAGTAGGCAACGTTGCATTGTCAGCTTTCAAGCTTTTTTCTGGAATCATAGGCCACTCACAGGCTATGGTATCTGACTCTATCCATTCCATGTCCGATGTCTTCTCTACATTCATAGCCTTGATTGGTGTCCATCTTGCAAAAAAGAATGCCGACCAAGAGCATCCGTACGGGCATGAGAGGATAGAATGCATTGCATCCATTATCCTTGCAACACTACTTGCTATAACAGGTTTTGCAATAGGGAGAACCGGCGTTGTTAATATTATTTCAAAAAGCTACAAGGAACTTGCAAAGCCAAGTTTGATTGCGCTTATCGCAGCTATTGTATCGATAGTCTCAAAAGAAGCCATGTTCTGGTACACAAGATACTATGCGAAGATCATCAACAGCGCTGTATTCATGGCCGATGCATGGCACCATAGATCCGATAGCCTTTCATCAATCGGGTCCTTGATTGCTATTGCCGGCGGAATGCTTGGCTATCCAATCCTAGACTCCATTGCGAGTATCGTAATTTGCCTCTTCATTTTAAAAGCGGCTTTAGACATATTCAAGGACGCATGCTCCAAGATGCTTGACACTTCATCCGATGCGAATTTCGAAAATGCTTTGAAAAGCTTTGTCGAAAAACAGCGCTCAGTGATCAAAGTTGATCTCTTGCATACAAGGATGTTTGCAAACAGAGTCTATGTCGATCTAGAACTCGAGCTTGATGGAAACATGAGTCTAAGAGATAGCCACGCGATTGCCGAAGAAATTCATGAAAAGATGGAGAAAGAATTTCCCGAGATTAAGCACGTAATGATACATGTGAATCCCGGGCAAGCAAGCAAAGCTTAATTATTTATCATCATCTATTTCGCTAAACTCTACTTCAGCACTCTTTTTGCTTGGATCAATGCCGAACTTCTTGAAAGTCCTCTCAACATACAATCCATAGGAGCCTATGATGAAAGCCATCACACCAGTGCAAATCACGATAACAGCAAGAATTGTCACGGCTGTATGCGATACGAATTGAGGGAAGATACAGAAAAGAACTCCGAAGAGAATTGATATGATAATCTCAAATCCAAGCGTACCTGTAACTAAGGCATCTGTTCGAAGAATCATATAGTCAAACAAATCAACAATTGCTGTTGCAAAGAAATCAGCTGCAATCAAATAAACAAGAATCTTTGATATTGTAGTAGGATTGAATATGGCAATCATAATCGAAATGACGCCTATTGCGCTGTTGATCAAAGCCTTGAGCCCCATTGTCCATCTAAATCGTGAACTAGCGACCTTGACTCTAAAGAGCAAATAAAATGATTTCAAACCATCGAATATGATAAATAACGAGAATATGATCACAACAATGCCCAAGAACCTATCAGGCAAAGCAATCATGAATATGCCGACTCCAATCAACAACAAAGATGCCAAAAGATAAAATAAGAACTTCTTCATGATATCCTCCTCTTTGAATATCTCTATAATTTTGTTTTTTGTCCATTCATTTTAGGCCAAAAATAGATATAATCTCCTTATGGGAAAATATTTGCTTTTTGATGCGGACGGAACACTATATGACTTTGCATCATCCTCCAGGATTGCACTCGATAAAGTCATGAGGAAAAATGGTATTGCATATACAGACGGAAACCACCAACTTTATGAAGAGGGAAACAAATGGTGCTGGGAAATGTATGAAAGGGGAAAGATGTCTCAAGAAGAGCTTAAGACAGAACGCTTCAGAATATTCTTCGACAAGCTCAATCTCCACCAAGATCCATTTGTTGCTGGAGATGATTATGTTTCTTTTCTAGCGCAAGAAGGCATTATGATTCCTGGTGCATTGGATTTTTTGGAGGCTATCAAGGATAGGCCTAAATCGATAATAACTAATGGAATCGCCAAAACACAGCATGGTCGATTTGATAGGACGAACACAAATAAGTACTTTGACCATATATTCATTTCAGAGGAGATTGGATATCAAAAACCAGACAAAGCCTTCTTTGATTTTGTACTCAATAAGATCAAAAGGAGTGCAAACGAATGCCTCGTAATAGGAGACAGCGAGAAAAGCGATATCCAAGGCGCTGTAAATGCAAACATGGACTCTGTGTTTATATCTTTTGACAACAAGAAATCTGAAAAAGCTACGTACAATGTCTCTTCCTTTGGTGAGTTATTGCAGCTTTTGGATAAAATCTAGCCTCAATAGCTATTGCCGAGGCTATCAATCATACAAAATGTTGGAAAATCCTTCACTTCAAGTCTAATCAAAGCCTCTGGGCCAAGCTCAGGATATGCAACAAGCTCAACATCTACTACCTTGGACGAATACAGCGCACCGCACCCTCCATAAGCTTGGAGGTACAGTCCTTTGTATTTTCCTATCGCATCATGAACGCTTTGTGATCTCGGTCCTTTTCCAATCATCACTCTCAATCCTTTTGCTATCAGGATTGGCGAGTATTTGTCCATTCTTGCGCTTGTCGTCGGACCGCATGCACCGATCTTGAATCCATCAGGAGCTGGAGATGGACCCATATAATATATCGCGGACTTATCAATATCAAAAGGAAGATCCTCGTTTTTCTCAATCGCTTCATACAGTCTTTTGTGCACTTGGTCTCTCCCAACATACAATGCACCTGATATCATGACCTCATCGCCAGCACATATTTTCTCCAGCTCGTTTTCAGAAAATGGAATACTCAATGTCCTTCTCATTCAAAATCCTCCTCGTCCAAAACTACAACAGCTTTCCTGTCAGCCCAGCAATTGACAGTAACAGCAACTGGCAATCCTGCAATATGAGTCGGGCATGTAAGGATTTGAACAGAAAGGCATGAGTTGATCCCTCCAAGCCCTCCAGGACCTATCATAAGGGAGTTGATCTCTTGCTTGATCCTCCTCTCAAGGCTATTTTCTTCCTCATCTTTGAAAAATGCCATCTTGGAAAGCAATGCCGATCTATCCATTGTCCCACCAATTCCTACTCCAATAAAAGTTGGAGGGCATGGCTTTGCGCCCGCTTTCTTCATTATATCCAACACAGCGTCAACAACACCTTCTTCTCCGGCTGTTGGATTGAGCATCCGTACTGAGGAGCAATTTTCTGAACCAAAGCCCTTTAGAAGAAATGAAATTGTAATCTTATCGCCATCTACAAGAGTATAATTAATCAAGACAGGAAGATTTGTATTGGTATTCTTTCTATCATAAATTGGATCTTGGACGACCGATTTGCGATAAAAACCAAGCATGCTTGCTTCTTTTGCGGCATCATTTATAGCAGTTTCAAGTTTTGCTAGATTGCATTTAGCTTCTCTGCCTATCTTGCAAAGGCACCAAAACATCCCTGTATCTTGGCATAGAGGAATATTTTTCTTCTTTGCAATTTCAATATTCTCGAATATTGCATCCATTACAATCTTTCCATTGCTGGATGTCTCATCCTCTCTTGCTTTTGCTAAAGCTTGTTCTACATCATTTGGCAATATTGTATGTGCCTTTAAGAGAGCATCCTTCAATTTGTCCTTAGCACTCATATTCTTTATACAAATCTCCTTGGCATGTATTATCTTCACACATTTTCTTCTCCAAGTGTGCTAAGAACAATGATTTATCAACAAATGATCTAGGTGCAACAAGTCTATGCATAGGAGTTTCGCAAATAAGCCTTTGTACAACAATTGATGGCTTCAAGTAGCGAAGAGCTAGCTCTGTGTTTTCGATATGCCGAGCCTCACTTGCCACTGTGAAATCTCCATTCATATATTCATCTGCCATTGCTGTTCCACCAGCAACATGAAGATTATGGATTTTGATTCCGTCACTTCCTGCTTTATTGACCATATCTATTGTATTTACATAGTCATCACGACCCTCTCCAGGAAGGCCAAGAATCACATGTGTTGATATCTTCAAGCCATAGTCATGAAGTCTTTTTGCAGCATCAACATAGCACTTTGAGTCGTGGCCTCTTCTTATTTTCAATAATGTTGAGTCATTAGCGCTCTGAAGCCCAAGCTCCACCCAAACTTCCATATTATCGCTTTTGTATGAAGAAAGAAGAGCACAAATATCATCATCGACACAATCTGGCCTTGTTGAAATTATCAATTCCTTGAATGGCCCATACTTCAAAGCCCTATCATAGATTGCTTTCAAATTATCAGGTGTGTCATATGTATTTGTCCAAGACTGGAAATAAAGAGAGCAAAACTGTGCATTATATCGTTTCTTTACGAATTCCTTGCCCTTTAATATCTGGCTTTCTATAGATGCAAACCTATCAAGGATATTCTTGGAGACATCCTCTTTAAAAGATGAATTTCTGAAGTATCCGCTCTCTGTATTCCTCTGATACACAGCAACAGAGCCAGTGCCATCGCAAAATGCGCATCCCCCATGACGTGATTTAGTTCTATTTGGGCAATTGAAGCCTCCATCCACGCCAATTCTATATACAGGTTGCCCGTATCGCTTTTTCAAATACCCAATATAGCTATTCCACCGCGTGTACATCATCTAACGCCAAGCATAAAGGAGCATCTGAATTTATCGGAGGCACCAAAATAGAAATTAGCATATATAGTTCCAATCTCTGTCGACAATCCAAGGCCGATCTTTGCGCCCAAAGTCCAATCGTTGATAGTTGAAAATGGAGCTAAGCTTCTATCGATCTTCCAATAATCATCCGCTGTCGCTTCCCTTTTATGAAAAAACTCAACAAATGGAGCAACATCGAAAAATATAGGAGTTTTTGGAAACTTCCCTCTCAATCCTATTATCCCATAAAGAAAATCGGAAGTCGGGATTCCTGTCTTTGTAATTGCATATGCAGAGTTTAGATATGGATTTCGTCGTATTGTATCTGCCTCGAGCTCAACAATGCCTCTGAAGACTCCAGCATCTAGCCCGAATACCATCTCTGAGCTAGCTTTGAAGCTGTAGCCAAGCACAGGAGAAAAACCACCTTCATTGAAAACAAACTCAGATCCAATGTCGAATACAACCTTTGTATTGATTCCATTGTCTAATGCATTCTTGCTGTTTAAAGTATTGTAATTCAAGCTTGTTGAAAAATATGCATAGCCATGGTCAGAGCATGGATGCAACATACTATTGTCTATAGGATTTGATATCTCTGAAAGATGAATATAATCAAAACCGAATGAAACTTCGGTTACAAGCCCAGATGCTATATCCCAGAAAAGGCCCGTGTTAGCACTCGCCCCATAGTCATTCCTGATTATGTGGCCATTTCTTCTAGGCATCGATAGAAGAGATAGATCCAAATAATCGAAATCTGCTCCTGCATAGAAATATGCATTCTTAAAAACAGGTACGCTGAATCTTGTTTGCAATGTAAATGTGTCATGGTATATAAGTGCAGCAGAGATCACAGCCTTAGGAGAAAGATGGTATTGAAATGCAACAGACAAATTGGGATCGATTATAAAATATGGACTATCGACTCCATTGTACTCAACTCCAAACTCTCCGGTAGAACCTAGGGAAAAGGCCCCTTCCATGGAATTAAAATAAGTTGCTTTTAGCACGATAATTCCATCTTTAAACTCATAAGAGAGGCTCTTCAAGCGATTGTATCTCTTGATCTTAAGCAAAAGAGACTCAAACTCCGAGCCTATCTTTTCGTCAAAAGGCTTGCCTATGAAATCATTAAGCTGTTTGTCGAAACCTTTTATGCCTTCATATTCTATGCCTTCTATCAGGACAGGATCCATATCCTTATAGAGCTCATATGATTTGCCTTTATTGCCCTTGAGACGCTTCTCAAGAATGTCGAAGATATCGACATTCTCATATACCGAGCGCTTGCCGGCCTCGAGAATATCAGATGCTTTGTCGAAATCAAGTGTTGAGAAATCACTTACATCAGGGACCAACACCCAATCGGCATTCTTATATTGAGAAGTGCTATTTGTCATGTTCAATGAAAGAGAGAAAGCACTTATTACTCCTGTAAGAGTCTCTATCGATGCTGGGTTGATCTTTCTATTTGAGTTCAAAGCATCATTTACATCTACGGCAAGGACTATGTCTGCACCAAGCTTCTTCGCAACATCTACAGGGAGGTTGTCAACAAGGCCTCCATCCATTACCCATGTATCATCATCAATCTTGACTGGTGGAAATATCACAGGTAGCGACATTGAGGCTCTTAGCGCTGTATACAAGGAGCCAGAGTCGAATATGATCGCCTCACCATTTGTTATATCTGTTCCGATTGCTCGAAAAGGGATTGGAAGATCATCAAAATCATCTATATCCAGGACTTTTATAAGGTTCTCTCTTAGAAATCCATTTATGCTCTGGTCATCAATTACGCCGTTTGCAGAACCGATTCCACTAGAGCCGAATTGCATCACCATTATATTGTCTTGAGAAATCGAATCAGGGCTTACAAACGAAAGCTCACCAGTTTTGTTGTTGATAACCAGGATTTTTCCAAGAATATCGGAATTAAGGACAAGGTCCTCAATCTCCTCAGCTGTCCATCCAGCAGAGTAGAACCCTCCAACCAAGGCGCCCATGCTAGTGCCGATTATGTAATCCGGCACAATCCCTCTTCTTTCCAGCTCCTCAAGTACTGGGATGTGGGCAATTCCCCTTGCCCCGCCACCCGATAGCACAAGTGCAAATTTATCACGAGCAAAAAGTGTTGTTATAGATAAAAACAAAACACAAATAAATGCTATGAGTCTACGACATCGTCTCATCTACTCTACTCCAATATGCTTTTGATTATGGCTTTGTTCCCATTCACATAGCTCAAGGCATCCATCTCCTTCTTCATCGGAGGAAGCACTTTTGTAACATATAAATATCCATCGCCTGTTGCAATCTTCAAACCCTTTGATTTGACAAAAGAGACTACAGTCCCTGGAGCCTCACCGTCTGTTGGCTCAAATGAATCGAACACAGAACCATAGACAGCAGTAATAATCAACTTTTCTCCATTCAGATATGCAAAAGCCTTTGGCCAAGGGTAACAAGCTCTTATTTGCGCATGAAGGGATTTCGCACTATGTGAAAAATCAAGCTTTCCGTCTGACTTTTCGATGAACATCTGGTACGACGGCTCTCCTTCTTGAGCTCTTGGATCAATATCCTCGATATTCTTCAATACTGGAAGAACAAGCTCTGGAACAAGCATGGAGACTCTTTGTGACAAGCTTTCATCTGTTTCTGTTCCATCAAGTGTAAATGGAAGAGTCTTGTAGATATCGCCCTCATCAACGCCAAGTGCAATTCTTTGAAGTGTTATACCACTCTCGCTATCTTGATTAAGGATTGTTGCATAAATAGGTGCACATCCTCTGTATTTAGGAAGCATCGATGGATGGACATTGAATGTATAATCAAATAGCGATAAAAACATTGGGCCAAATATCTTTCCATAGCAAAAAGACAGCAATGTATCCACGCCTAAGCGTCTCACAATTGCACGTGCATCCTTTTTTAGAGTCTCTGGCGTAAAAACATCAAGACCTAATTGGAGCGCTCTTTTCTTCACAGGAGATGCAATAAGTTCGCTACCTCTTTTTCCTCTTTTGTCTGGAGCAGTAAACACAGCCCTTATAAGGCCTTGTTTGAAAAGAGCCTCCATAAGAGGAATTGCTATATAATCTGTTGCTGCATATAGAATTTGCATCAAACCTTCCTTAGATGTCTTTTCTTGCTCTTGTTCTTCTTCTCATAAAGCTTGATCATTCTCTCTTTCTCATCAGGATCGAGATAATCTATATAAAGCTTTCCGTGAAGATGGTCATTTTCATGCTGGATTACACGAGCAAGGAGACCTTTTGCATCTATAACAAATGGCTTACCTTTAACATCTTGAGCTTGTATCTTTACGCCCATCGGACGAATTACTTCATGATAAATCCCTGGTATGGAAAGACATCCTTCCTGATATGGGCCAGTCTCTACAGATGTCTCGATTATCTCTGGATTGACGAATACAATCGGCTCCTCATTGGGAAGCTTAACAACAAAAAGCTTTTGGCTCACTCCAACCTGAGGAGCAGCAAGGCCAACTCCAGCTTGATCGATTAAAGTCTCAACCATCGCATCAGAGAGCATCTTCAAAGCTGAATCGAATTTGCTTATTTCCTTGCACTCTTCTCGAAGTACATCATCACCTAATTTACAAACTTCTAACATATGAGAAATTCTAGTTATACAGTTGGTTATGGTCAACGGCCGAAGTTGTTTTATATTGCTGGATTCCTATGCCTATTTCTTCGCCTTCTGCGCTCCTCTTCCCGTGCGTAGCCAGTTCCTGCAGAAAGAAGCACAGCAATTGGTTTCAATGCATTTACATTCGAGCAAACAACTTGTGTCATAGATGTCAAAGGAACAGCCAAGAACATCCCGACAATTCCCCAAACATAGCCCCAGACAGCAAGTGAAATCAATATCACTAGTGGCGATATGTTCAATTGTACTCCCTGAAGCTTAGGGTCAATGATATTTCCAAGAATCATCTCAATCGATATATACAGAAGCGCAATAAAAACAATTCTTCCCCAATTAGGCATGAATTGCACAGTTGCCATAAAAATAGCTAATGCTGTCACAACAATTGAACCTATTGTTGGTATGAAATTCAAGAGGAAAGCAAGAAGTCCCCATACAAGAGGGAAATCGACACCAGCAAGAACAGAAGTTATATAGAACATCACGCCTGTTGCAGCACTTATCAAAACCTTCAATAACAAATACTTTGATGTCTGCCTATTCATTCTCCCAACTATGTCTATAAGTTGCTTGCCCTTGTTCTCTGGGAGAGCCACAGCGAGCTTTGGCAAGATTGTAGAACGCTCAAGTATCAAGAACATCAAGTACAGGAATATGAGCATTGCATCACCTAGTATGTTGATGAACTTCGTGCTAGCTGTTGCGGCAATAGATGTCAAGATTGAATTCCAATCAAAGTTGACCCAAGCAAGAATCGAAGGCATATCCTCGACAGACATATCAAAAATCTGCCTGAGTTTAGCTGTCATGATAGCGTCTAAATACGCTATTCTATCTGCATAAAATACGAGCTTATCTTTTTCCATGAGCACATTCAAAATCGAGAAGAATGCATAGAAGAACAAAATGAAAATAAAAAGTACCAAGATCAGGACCAACACCATTGAAATCATCTTAGGCACTCTCGATTTGTCGAGCTTGTTCAAAAATGGATTTACAAATACGAAAAGAAAAATCGCAATAAGAATCGGAATTATCACCGATGAAAGGCTCTTCATAACAAAAAGAGCAACTACAACAGCAATGAAGACGATAGCAATATTGGCTGCCTTTGAATGCAAATCTTCTTTCAATGTACTCATGAGTCAAAGTATATACTCTTATGGTAAAAGCACTCAATATCGATTAGAATCGTTTTATGCAAGATGAAAAGTGGCTTGAACGTATAGAGATTGTGCTGGTGGAAACCCAAGACGGAGCAAATATTGGCTCAGTATGTAGAGCAATGAAAACAATGGGACTGATGAATCTTGGGATCGTCGGCGATGCGGAATATGATGACAACAGAGTAAGAACGCTTGCTCTACATGCATCAGATTTGTGGGAAAAAGCAAAAAGATACAAAACTCTTGACGAAGCACTAGAAGGCTCGATTTTTTCAATCGGAGCAACAAGACGCAGAGGAAAATTCAGAAAACTCAGCTCATACTCTCCCGAGCAACTTGCAAAGAAGATCTCAACGCTTAATGAGGGAAAAGTATCGATTGTGTTCGGACGAGAATCAGATGGACTAAGAGATGATGAGGTAAACAAATGCTCATCTATCGTGACAATTGCCACATCAGAGTTGTTTCCTTCATTGAATCTTGCACAAGCTGTCCAGATAATATGCTACGCGCTTTTCCAACATTCTCTTCCCTATAAGCAAGGAATGGTTGCAATCGACAAGATGCGAATCCAAAAGGGTGTTGATGAGATATCATCTCACCTTGATGCAATAGGCTACTACAAATGGGATGAAGAGACAAAATGGACAAAGCAATTATTGTCTGACATCATAGAAAGAGCTGGGCTCGCAGAGAGCGAGATGCAACGCTTTGAGAAAATATTCAGGAAGATGGAGAACATCGTCAAATACAAGAAGGACTCTAATGAATAGCACATCTTTTCTAAATCCAATGCCAAGAGTAGTTGCACATCGTGGCGATAGTGCAAATTTCCCAGAAAACACGTTGGACGCATTTTTATCTGCTGCAAAGCTAAAAATCGATGTAATCGAGACAGACGTGCATCTTACAAAGGATAAAAAGCTGGTCATATGGCATGATCCAACCTTGGAAAGAAACACAAATGGCAAAGGGACCATTGAAAGCCATACATTAGATGAACTGAAAAAGCTCGATGCAGGTTACACATTCACAAAAGACGGTGGCAAGACATTCCCTTTCAGAGCAAAAGGCGTAAGGATGTGTACGCTAGACGAGGCATTGAAAGCTTGCCCAGACGAGAGATTCAACATCGACTTGAAGAGCAAGGAGCCAGAGATCGTCGATGAGTTTATCTCCATCATAAGGCAAAACCATGCAGAGAACAGAGTTTGCGGAGCTTCATTCCATCTTAGCAACTTGAAAAAACTCAGAAAAAAAGCTCCAGATATCCTTACGTCGATCACGACAGTTGAAGTTATCCCAAAGGTCTTATTCAGAGCACTATACTCCAATAAACCTTTCAAAAGAAAGACTATATTCCAAGTGCCTGTCGAACAAGGACCAATAAAAGTCATAACCAAGGACTTCGTTGAAAAAATGCATAAAAAAGACGCTGTCATAATGGTATGGACAATCAATGATGAGGATGAGATGGAGAGACTCTTCTCTCTTGGAGTCGATACTATAATGACAGACAATCCACGGCTTTTGATAAAAGTCGCCAAAAAAATGGGACTTAGAACAGAAGAATAATTATTCAAATGGATAGAATATACATAGCTATTGACTTGAAATCATTCTATGCATCAGCAGAGTGTGTCGCATTAGGGCTTGATCCGCTTGAGACAAATCTTGTAGTTGCTGACGAAAGCCGCAGCGACAAGACGATTTGCCTCGCTGTGACTCCAGCTCTAAAAGCCTATGGAATTCCAGGAAGGCTCAGGTTGTTTGAAGTAAATCAAAAGCTAGCAAAGATAAACGAAGAAAGGCTCAAGCTTGCACCAAAGAGACGATTCTATGGAAAATCTGCAAATGCAAGAGTCCTAGATAGCCACCCAGAGCTTGCTGTAGATTATTTGGTAGCCATGCCAAGAATGGCTTATTACATCAAGAAAAGCGCAGAAATATACAGCATATACCTTAAGTATGTCTCTCCAGACGATATGCACGTCTATTCAATCGATGAAGTGTTCATAGATGCAACCGACTACTTAAAGCTTTACAAGAAGACGCCAAAAGAGTTTGCAACTACTATCATCGCAGATGTATTCAAGACAACTGGCATAACAGCGACAGCCGGGATAGGAACCAACCTATATCTTGCAAAAGTTGCAATGGATATCATAGCAAAACACATGCCTGAGGATGAAAATGGTGCACGCATTGCCCAACTTGACCAAATGAGCTACAGGCAAAAACTTTGGACTCATCGTCCACTATCAGATTTCTGGAGGATCGGGCGTGGCTACATGAACAGGCTGGAGAACGCTCGGCTATATACAATGGGTGATATCGCTCGTTGCTCTCTAGGTGCTGGCGACAGATACCACAACCAGGATCTGTTGTATAAGCTTTTTGGGATAAATGCAGAGCTTTTGATTGACCATGCTTGGGGTTATGAGCCATGTACAATGAAGGATATAAAGTCATACAAACCAGAATCAAACAGCGTAAGTTCGGGCCAAGTGCTCTCCTCTGCCTATACTTACGAGAAAGCACAGACTGTCATGATGGAAATGGCAAACGAGTTGGCATTGGATCTGTTTTCGAAGCGCCTTGCAACAAACCAAATAAGCATATCGATAGGATATGACAAAGAGAATATAAAAAATGATTTTCTAGGAGAAATAAAGAAAGACTACTATGGAAGAGCTGTACCAAAGCACTCTCAAGGCAATATAAATCTTGAAAACTACACATCATCTCTGATGATACTCTCAGAAAAGGCATCATCACTTTTTGAAAAAATTGCAAACAAGGATCTCCTTATAAGGAGGTTGTGCATCACAGCTTGCAATGTCCTAAGCGAAGATAGTGTGCCTAAAGACACAATAGAGCTAGACCTCTTTATAGACTACGAGAAAGAGAAAGCCGAAAAGGATCAGAAAGAGATAGATCTAAAGAGAGAAAGATCGATGCAAAGAACCCTTATAGATATAAAAAAACGCTATGGCAACAATTCAATTATAAAGGGCTTGGATTTCAAAGAAGGAGCCACAGCAATAGAAAGAAATACGCAAATAGGAGGGCATAAAGCATGAAAGATGACTACTTGGATATAATAAATATGCCCCGCCCAGAGCCCAAAATGCCAAGAATGACAAGAGCTCAAAGGGCAGCACAATTCTCACCTTTTGCGGCCCTCAAAGGCTATGAAGACGCATTGAGTGAAAAAGAAAGAGTAAAATTCGATAAAATAGAGCTAAGCGATGATGAGAAGAAAGAGATAAACGAAAAGCTATGTACTTTGATCAATAGCAATAGAAGAGCAAAGATAACTTACTTCAACATTGATGAGTACATAAAATCCGAAGGATGCATAAAGAAGGCAATTGATCACGTCCTCATAATGGATGACAAGACAAAAATCAAAATAGACGACATTCTTTCTATCACGACATGACGGCCAAGCTGCCACTTACGCGAACTTGCATCTTGTGGCAGCCTTTTGCTATATCACTTACAAAATCATATTCACATCCAAGCTCTTTGACTCAATATCCTTAAAGTACTTGTATGTGCTAACCTTCAACTCTCCACAAGACGGCTCATCGCAAACAATTATGGCTTTTGGATGCATCTGCAGCGCTGAGCAAGTCCAGACTTGCGACACTCCACCCTCTATTGTGGCAGCAAGGGCCCTAGCTTTCATGTGACCATTTACAAGAACAATAACCTCTTTGCTATCTGTAACTGTCTTAACTCCAACAGTCAAAGCATTTGATGGTACTTTTGATATATCACCATCGAAGAACCTTGAGTTCATTACCTTTGTGTCATAAGTGAGCGACTTTACTCGCGTTCTAGACGAGAGTGATGAGAAAGGCTCATTGAATGCAATGTGCCCATCGGCCCCAATGCCACCCAAGAAAAGGTCTATTCCTCCATAACTCTTTATCTTTGCTTCATAATCATTGCACTCTTTCTCAAGGTCTTTTGCATTTCCATCCAGTATGTTGATATTCTCCTTCGGAATATCTACATGGTCAAAGAAGTTGGTGTGCATAAACGTATGGTATGATTGCGGATGATCCTCAGCAAGCCCAACATACTCATCCATATTGAATGTCACAACATTTCTGAAAGAAACATACCCTTCTTTATTAAGTCGAATAAGCTCTTTGTATGTTCCAATTGGCGACGAGCCTGTCGGAAGTCCAAGGACAAATGGGCGAACGCTCACTCTTTGATGTTCCTTGATCCTCTTTGCAATATATCTTGCAGCCCATAAGGACAAATTTTCATAGTCTGGTTCAATAATGACTCTCACCTGATTTACCTCCTTATCAAAGTTTGAGATCTATAATTTTGAATCGTAAATTACTCCTGATGCTATTACTCGATCACCATCGTACACAACAGCACTCTGTCCTGGTGTTGCAGCCTTCACATCGGTCAAGAACTCCAAAGCAAAGCCATCTTCTGTCTTATGGGCTCTAGCAGCATCGCCTTGGGATGTCGAGCGGATTTTCGCAAAATATATCTTGTCTTTATCGAAGTCTGTATCGCCAAGCCACGATACATTCTTGGCATACACCTTGCTCTGGTGCGTCAGCTTTTCAGTACCGACAATGACTTTGTTCTCCTTAGGGTCAAGCGCTATTACAAAAAGCGGCTCTGTATATGCAACCCCTAGCCCTTTTCTCTGGCCGATTGTATAGTGCCAGAACCCTTTGTGGTGTCCAAGAACCTTTCCAGAGTCGAATAAAACGATATCGCCATCTTTGTCCTCAACAGACAAAAGATCTGTATAATCACCACCATAGAAATCCTGGCTCTCGCTTTGCCCTGGCAGATGAAAACCATACTCCTCGTCTATTTTCCTAATATCGCTCTTGTACATAGAACCAAGCGGAAAAAGAGTTGTCGAAAGCTGTTTCTGGTTAAGGCGCGAAAGAAAATAGCTTTGATCCTTTTTCAAATCTACAGCCTTCAATAGTTGGTAGCGGCCATTATCGCCCTTTTCAATCCTTGCATAGTGCCCTGTTGCGAAATAATCGAAATCGAAAAGCTCTCTTGCTTTATCTACCATCGCTCCGAATTTTATCCTGCTATTGCACCAAATACATGGATTTGGTGTTCTACCATTCATATATTCCGACCTGAAATTATCAAGCACTGTTGATTCATACAAATCCGAGCAATCAACAACATGGTGCTTGATCCCTATCTTTTCGCATATCTCTTTTATTTCTACGAGATCTTTTTCTTCTCCTGGATTATAACAACTATTGGAGCTTACAGGAGCAGGATATGGGCTATCCTTTTTCCAAACAAGCATTGTAATACCTTCAACATCATACCCTTGCTTCTTCAAAAGCAAAGCTGTAACAGACGAGTCGATTCCTCCAGACATTCCTACTAATACTTTCTTAGCCATACGTCAATCATAGCATAAAGAGCTTTTTTAATCATTGCCCATGTTGAAATTGAAAGTTACAATGTAATATCAATTTACTAGGAGGCCGTTTATGACAGCTTTGATTATAGTCATAGCAATTGTTGCAATTGTATTAATCGTTTCTGTATCAATTTACAACTCTCTCATTCGATCACGAAACAAAGCAGAAGAAGCAGAGGCTGCAATAGATGCACATCTTACTCAAAGATATGATTTGATCCCTAACCTTGTAGAGACAGTAAAAGGATATGCAAAGCATGAGAGCTCCACTTTGGAAAAAGTAATAGAGGCAAGAAATCAAGCTGTTGCAGCAAAAGGTGTTGCAGAGAAAGACAAAGCCGACAATGTTGTCACACAATCATTGAGATCGCTATTTGCCCTTTCTGAGTCATATCCAGAGTTGAAAGCTAATCAAAACTTCATCGCTCTTCAGGAAAGTCTTAATAATGTAGAGCGCGATCTGTTGGATTCAAGAAAGTACTACAATGCAACAGCTCGCGACTTCAATGACAGGATACAAACATTCCCATCCAACATTATTGCATCGGCATTTCACTTCAAGAAACTGGATTATGTGAAGGCAGATGATGCAGCTAGAACAGCTCCTAAAGTAAGTTTCTAATGAAAAGATTTGCCATATTTATATTTGTACTAGCTTTGTCTATATCCCTCTTTGCAGAGAATTTCTATATAGACGGGTATGATATAAACATAAAAGTAGATGAAGCGGGAAAAGCTCATATAACAGAGGATATGAATGTAGTCTTCACTGCCCCATCTCATGGAATCTATCGAGATATAGAGTATATATTCAGCAACCCAAATAACATTTGGAGCACAATATTTGCAAAAGTCGATAACATCAAGAGCAATATGCCTCTATCAATAAGCAAAGAAAACGGCTTTGTCTCTTTGCGCCTTGGTGATAGCTCCAAATATCTAGATGGCAAGCAACGAATCTTGATCTCTTACGATTACGATCTTGGAGGCGATATCTATCCAGATGACTATGATGAGTTCTACTACAACTTGATATCAGCCGCATGGGATTGCCCCATAAGAGACATAAGCTATAGCGTCTCATTCCCAAAGCCTTTGGACAAAAACAGAATATGGGTTACATTTGGCGACTATGGTTCAGATCGCAATGCACAGTTCTCGCTTTCGCCTGACATGCTCACAATAAATGGCAAATTAAATGTCCTAGAAAGCTACCAAGCATTAACGCTTAGAGTAGAAATGGATAATGGATACTTCTCAAGGCAAGCAAAAGATGTTGGCAAGATTGCAAACATAGTATTGCCTATTTCGATTTTAGTACCAATTCTATTTGCACTTTATGCAATACTAAGCTATAGGCGCTACGGTATCGATAAACCACTTACGCCCCCTGTAACATTCCATCCTCCAAAGGATTTCAATCCGATGGATGTATCATATGTCTACAACGGAAATTCGTTAGGAGATGATGAAGTTACAGCTATGTTCTTCTATTGGGCCGATAAAGGATACCTGAAAATAGAAGAAAGAGATAAAAACTCATTCACATTCATAAAGCAAAAAGACGTGCCAGCAGATGAAAGCAAAGCAGAGCGGAATCTATTTGCTCTTTTGTTCAAACAAGGCGATACAGTTACATTCAAAGACTTGGAATCAGAGGAGTTTGGTCTGAAAGCAACTAAGGTCTTCCCCCTTGTAAAGGCGCAATTTACAGCCTCTGAGTCATTAAAGGACCCAAAATCCGAAAAAAAGAAGAAGATAAATATCGCACTTTTGCTTCTCTTTGCAATAATATCCGGCGCGGTATGCTCTCTTGCATCTCCAGGATTGCTTACTTTGGTTTTAGCAATCATAAATTTGATTGGAGTTTCAATAATATATCTATCAGTAGCTAACATTATCTCCAAATTCTATCTTAGAAGCAAATTCAAGAGTGCAATGCTCTCTCTTCTCTGTTTGATAGTTCTATTTGTGTTTGTATTGGCCAATTTTGTTGTGAATCTAAGCTTGACTTACAATGTTGTTGCATTGATCCAACCAATAGTAGCAGCATTGTCGTTCCTAATATCCTCCATAGCTGTTGCATCAACAGAAAAGAGAAGCGAATACGGGGAGAGAACATTGGAAGAGTGCATCGGCTACAAAGATTTTATCGAACGAGTTGAAATAGACAAATTGAAATTGCTCATCCAAGATGATCCCGACATCTTCTATAGGACACTCTCATATGCAATTGTCTTTGGCCTAGAGGATACTTGGGCAAACAAATTCAAAAATCTCTATATTCAAAAGTGCTCTTGGTACTACTCGCCAACAGATAGTCTTATGGATGCAATGTTCTATTCTTCTTTGATAAGACGCTCAAGGCATTGCTACAGACAAATGCAAAGAGAAATAATAAAAACCAATTCTCCCCGTTCAGGCGGAGGTGGAAGTCATTCATTCTCAGGTTTTTCCGGCTTTTCTGGAGGAGGATTCTCCGGTGGCGGTGGAAGAAGCTGGTAAGGAAAGGAATCGTTATGAAATATTTGGATCTGCCAATAGTCGGCAAAAGCGCTAGAATCAGCCTAGGATGCGATCACTATGGAGAGGCAATCGACGAGAAAATTGCTTTAGAGCAGTTGGATATTTACCTTGAGAATGGCGGTAATCTTCTCGATACAGCCCATGTATATGGACAAGAATTCGACAATGGCCCATCGTCATCAGAAATCGTTTTGGGCAAGTATCTTAAAACCATCGACAGAAGCAAAGTAATAGTAGCCACAAAGGGAGGCCATCCATGCATAGGACACATGGACAGGCCAAGACTCGATAGAAAATCCTTGCTAAGTGACATCACATCATCTCTCGAGCAACTTGGAACAACTGTCGACATCTATTTTTTGCATCGTGATTTCAAATCAATGGATGCAGGTGAAATAATAGAAACACTAAATGATTTCATCAAGAATGGTTACACAAAGGCCATTGGTGCCTCAAATTGGTCTCCTGAAAGAATCGATGAAGCTAATTCATATGCAAAGAAACATAACCTTGCTGGTTTTTCGTTCTCCGAATTGCAATTCTCATTAGCATACACAGATAGAGAAACATGGGGAGATAACACTATAGAAATCATGAATTCCACATCTGAGATCTCTTACTATGAAAAAACAATGATGCCGTACTTGTGCTTTTCTTCTCAAGGAAAAGGGTTGTTCTCAAAGGTGTTGTCAGGAAAAGAAAACGAACTATCAGAGAGAGCAAAAAAACGATTTCTCACACCAACGAATACCGAAAGAATCAAAAGAGTCGCTGTACTTTGTAAAGAACTTGATGCAAAACCTGAAGATATAGTGCTTAGCTACATAACAAGCCAAAAATCGAATTCAATTGCAATAATCGGCTCGTCAAAACCTGAGCAAATCAAATCATCTCTTTCAAATGTAGATCTATCTTTGACAGAAGATATGATTGAATTCCTAGATGGAAGAAAAGATAGTTTTTAACAATACTTCGGGAAATTGCATATTTTAACAGTTTTCCGTAACAATGTTGTATCTATAGTAGCATTAGTGTTAATGCTGCTGGGATATCCTTTCATCACTTCTACAAAACTGTAAAACTTCAGATTGTGAACACGCGTTCACAATGTTTTTGTCTTTTGAATTTGTAAAAACCAATGTCGTGCAAGATCGTATTTATATGACAGAGGTTATAAGTTGCAACATTGCAATGCATGATACTCCTTTTAAGCATTGCTTGCACGCATATAGACAAACTTCCTTTTCTTGTTATTCCATCGCTACAAACTGGAAGTTTGTGTTACTTCACACAACAAAAATATACCATTGACCCATCAACATGAACATCGATTTCCTTATACAATTTTCGAAGGATATCTTTCAATTCTTCCTCTGTCTGGAACGGTGGGGAAAACCATCCTTTCTTTGCAAGAATGTTTTTCACTAGCCAATCCGTCCGCCTCGATTTTCCCTTTATATAAAAGCAACCAATAAACTTACCACCTGTTTTCAAGACACGCCATGTTTCATGGAATGCTTTTTGCTTATCGGGAAAAGCATGGAAACCATTCATGCTGAGAACGATATCAAAGGATTCGTTATCCATTGGCAAATTTCCCACATCACCCTGAACACACTTTATATGTGCATTTCCATCAAGTCTTTTCTTGGCTTTTTCAAGCATATCTACACTATAATCAAGACAGGTAATATGAGCATTTTTTAGAGATCCCCATTTGTGCTTTGTAAACACAGCTGTTCCAACTGGAACATCCAGAAGATTTCCCGAAAAATCATCAGGAATATATGATAAAACCTTTCGTGCTATATCATTATCATTCGTTCCGCTCCAAAACAACTTAATGTACAGCCTACTGAAAAGATTCCCTTGAGTAAGAACATCATCATATATATTTTTTGATGTTTCATAAGCGTTTTGTATTTTGTCAGCCATATTGCTACCTCCGAATCTGTAGTGAACTTATAAAGTTGGACTAAAAACCTTAAGCGGTTTTAGTATAGCCAAACTCCTTTTTATCATAAAGGAGATATACCATCAAAAATATGCCAAGGCTGCAATAAACTCTGAGACAAATACATTTTAACAGCTCTGTATATTTGAAGCTTGTATGGCTTATTGGAACAAATTTTACAATAGAAGCATTCAAAACAAAAGAGCCCTACTTTGAGGCTCTTCTGTAACTTCTTCGCTTTGGCTTATCGCCTTTTTCCTTCGCTTGTTCAATTAGCTCATCTATGTGCTCTGGAGTTATCTTATCTGGATCCTTCTTTTCTTCGGAAGAGAGCGCAATATTCTTGTCATTCCATTTCAGATAGAGGCCATAGCGACCATTCACAAGCTGGACTTTTTCGCCTTTAGCTGAATTGATCACCTTGGCATCAATTGCCTTGTTGTCGCATTTTGCTTTAATAAGCTCAATAACCCTTTCCTCTGAAAGGTTTTCGATATTCTTCTTGTCTTGAGGTGGAATCATAACATTCGTATCGCCCCATTTTATATAAGGGCCATACTTTCCACTCACTATTTCAATACTCTTACCTTCATAATCATCAAAGTGCTTCAATGAATCTCCATTTGCAGATGCGATGATAGCCTTTGCGTCTATTGCTGTAGGATTCAATACTCTTATATTCTTGTCTTTGTATGATGCATAGAAACCATAAGGTCCCAAACGAAGAGATACTTCATTTCCATCATCATCTTGCCCTATTGTCTTTGGAAGAGAAAAAAGCAAGTCAAGGTACTTTTCATCTGCTTTCTCTGGCTGTGTTTTCTTATCTGGCCAAGAAATTGACTTGCCATCTTCGAGACGCACAAGGTATGTTCCAAATTTTCCTTCCTTAAGCTCGTACTTCCCAAATAGAATCATACCATTTGTCGGGGGAAAAAGAATCTCTTTTGCATCTAGATCCATGAAAGTCCCAGGAAAGTACTTTTTCTCATCAATAGATGCCATTTTCTTCTTGCCCGTCTCCTCATCGATACAATCGGATGAGATATATGGCCCATATTTGCCTATTTTTATCTCATAAGCAATCTCATGGCCATCCTCTACGAAATGATATTCAAGTTTTGAAAGAATAAGATTTTTAACTTCGGCTGCAAGAGATGTAGCTCTTATTTCTGAAAGGTCTTTCGCCAAACCTCCTATTTTTTCGTCTCCGAACCAAAACTCATCAAGATATTTCACTTTATCGAGGCTTCCTGATGCGATTTCGTCCAATCCACCTTCCATTTTCTTTGTGAAATCATAATCAATGTACTTCTCAAAAGCCTTCTCCAAAAAAGCATCTACAAAGAAGCCTGAGAAAGTCGGAACAAGGCTCTGCCCCTGTCTGACTATGTAGTGTCTATCTATAAGAGTCGATATTATCGTAGCATAAGTAGAAGGACGCCCAATTTCCTCACTCTCTAGTGTTTTTACCAAAGTCGCTTCATTGAATCTTGCAGGTGGCTGTGTCATATGGCTCTTTGCCTCGCTTGAGACAATGTCAACTTTTGAGCCCGCTGTCAAAGAAGGAAGTACACCCTCCTCATTTGTATCGTCATCATCATCCTTCGAAACTTCATAGACCTTCCTGAAACCTTTTTCCAAAATGGTTGTCCCACTTGATGTAAATGCATATTTTCCAGATGAAAGCTCTACTGTAGTAGTAGATTTTAGACACTCCTTCATCTGGGTCGCAAGCGTCCTCCTCCAAATCAGGGCATATAACCTTAATTCATCTCCCGATAGTCCAGTCTCCTCCGGTCGCCTAAAACTATCACCAGCAGGTCTTATCGCTTCATGCGCCTCTTGGGCTCCTGCTGTCTTTGCCTTATAGTTGCGAGGAGATGATGAAAGATATGAACTACCAAAGATTGCCTCAATTTGCTTGCGAGATGCATTTATGCATTCAGATGACAAATTAGGAGAGTCCGTTCTCATATATGTTATAAAGCCATTTTCATAGAGCCTTTGAGCAATAGACATTACCTCTCGCGCACTTTTTGAGAGTTTTCTTGTAGCGTCTTGTTGCAATGTTGACGTTGTAAATGGAATCATAGGTTGTTCGACTTTATTCTTCAAGACAACACTATCAACAGTAGCAACAGCGTCACTAAGATCGGAAAGAATTGAATCTGCCTGCTTTGAATCCAGAACTATGATATTGCTTTTCAATTCTCCAGTCTCTTTATTGTAGCTATTACTATCAGCAACCTTCTTGCCATCAACAGACGATAGAGTCATTTTGAAATTGCTGCTATCGAAAGACCCAACAGATTCAATAGAGAAGTATTCGCTTTGGAAGAAATCCCTCCTAAGCTTTTCCCTCTCTACAATCATCTTCAAAGCTGGGCTTTGAACACGCCCCGCAGAGAATTTGGGACCAAGCTTTTTTGAGAGAATAGGAGAAATACCATAGCCTTGGAGTCTATCGATTGCACGACGAGCCTCTTGTGCATGGACAAGATTCATGTCGATATCACGACAGTTGGAGAATGCGTTCAGAATAGCGCTTTTTGTTATTTCATGGAAAACCATTCTGTAGCAAGGAATCGTTGGTTTCAATTCCTCCTTCAAATGCCATGCAATGCTTTCCCCTTCTCTATCCTCATCACTTGCAAGAATAAGCTGCTCTTTGTCTTTAAGGAGTTTTCTCATCTCCGAAATCAGCTCGTTCTTACCCTCTACAACTACATAGTCCAGCTTGAATCCATTATTCACATATACGCCATAGATACCGTCATTGGCATCTGGGTTTGGATTCAAATCTACAATATGTCCCTTGCTTGCAACTACAGTACAAGTCTTTGGAAGGTATTTTGAAATAGTCTTTGCCTTGGTTGGCGATTCGACTATAATCAAGCTTTTTTTGTTGGGATCAGCAATCACTGAAGCTCCTCCTAACTTATCTTGTCGAGGATAAACGCATCTCCTTCTCCGGGGTTCGGATTTTTGAAGAGGTAGTTATCGACAATTTTCTGCTCTCCCTTCGTATCAAGAGAAAGGTGTTTTAAACCACTCTCATCTTCATAAAACTTAAAGACTGTTGTTGTCAAGAACTCCATGCCAATAGCGCTTGTTTGAATGTATGCTGTCACACAATTGCTGTCAATGACTATGCTATAGACTTTCCACTTTCCAGGCTTGAACGGAGATGTGTTGAAAAGCTCAGCGTTAATCCTATAGGAGTTTCCTGCAATGGAATCTTCTTTATATTTATGCCACTCAAAAGCAGCTTTATCATCAAAATCAAACAAAGGGAAGATCTGGATTTCATTCTGGCTAGAATCAATGTATTTGATTGCGTAGAACTGTCCATATTCATCATCCATTTTTGTCTCTACATGTAAAATAAGTTCAGAAAGCCTTCTTTTATTAGCATCATCAGATTTGTTGACCCATTTGTAGACTCCATCCCAGCTATCGGTAGTTATCTTCGCTCTTGCGGCTGCTAAAGTATTGTTCTTGCTATCTCTTGCTGCTATCGAGAAAGTATATTCGGTATCGGAGGCCAATTTCTCTACATTGTAATTGAGAGTATTCGAATCCAAACGCACAACGAAGTCATTGTTATTATATATATCATAGTATGTAGTGCCTTCCACATTATTCCATGAAAGAGAAACAGATGTTGGATAAGCATCCACTGTCAAAACCATACTAGATGCAAATAGCAAAGATTCAAAGAAAAATAGAAAACTTATATAAAGAGCCTTTTTAAGCATTTTATCTAACAAAATCTCCTCTTATTGTTCAATATCACAGAAAAACATAACAGTATTGAAAAAAGTTGTGAATAGCAAAGATGCCAATTATAGTGTTTTTGTATTTCATTTGTTTTATTTCTCGAATATTCAAGCTAAGAGTTGCTAGCATAGCCTTTATGTTATATCTTGACTTTATGAAGAAATTACTTGCACCTATTCTACTCATTGCTTTTTTATTAACCAGTTGCACTGTTACCCAGAAGATCGCTCTTTCTGACAAGAACAGCGGATCATCAGAGTCCGATATCCATGTAGAGCAATTCTTTGTTGATGTTCTTGAGGATTTTTCAGAGTTCTTGCCATCCAGCGACAAATCCATAATGGATGAAGCTATGACAAGTTTTGCAAACCAACTGACAAAAGCCAACTCAACAAAAATAGTCGATTTCGAGAAAACGGGAGAGAACTCTTATATATTGGAATTCGAATACACGAACATAGACAATCTCATTTCCGAGCTTGGAGCAAAGAATCAAAGCATAATTTCATCAAAAGACAAGAGTTTTAGTTTTTACGTAGATATCAACAACTTCGAAGAACTCACGAAGATTGTCCCATTCTTGGCTGACCCCAACTTTGAAGTCTATGGGCCACTGTATAACCAAGGCACTAGCGAAGAAGATTACCTTGACATGATCTATTATCTATTAGGAGAAGAAGGACCAGAAGCTATCGAAAATGGAACTGTCTCTATAGATGTCAAAGTACCTGGCACTATCACAAAAGTAGATAATGCTGCAAAAATATCGACAGATACTGCGCGCTTTACATTCCCAATCATAGATTTCTTGCTTCTAAATGAACCTTTGCATTTTACTGTCAATTGGAAATAGAAAGAAAAGGATGTAAGAAAACCCCGTCATGCGGGGTTTTCCTAAGACTCTTGCCTTGCATTGACCGTATTTGAGGGTAGCCGCCAGCCAATGCTTCCAGAAATAGGCTTATTGGAATGTGTCCTTGTTTCCTTCTCTTATCTGTTTGTGGATCAGATTTCAGGCAACAATCTATTGAAGACTTAGTTTACTTTGAGTAGAACTCGACAACGAGCTGGTCGTTGACTTGAACTGGGATCTCGTTTCTTTCAGGAAGTCTCGCAAGCTTTCCAGACCATTCGTCCTTGTTTACATCAAAGTAATCAAGCTTGAAATTTGGTGCACCCAAGAATGATGCCTTGAATTGCTCGTTGTTTCTTGACTTCTCTTTCATTGAAACGACATCGCCAACCTGTAGCTGGTAGGAAGGAATATCAACCTTCTTTCCATTGACAAGGATATGTCCATGGGACACAAGCTGTCTTGCAAGTCTAATAGAGTTAGCAAGTCCAATTCTATACACAGCATTATCGAGTCTCCTCTCAAGAGAAATAACAAGTGCATCACCTGTCATGAGAGATGACTTGAGAGCCTTCTCATAGTAGTGGTGAAGCTGCTTCTCCATGATGCCATAGTAAGCCTTGAGCTTCTGCTTCTCTGTCAACTGTCTGCTATAATCAGTTGGCTTCTTTCTTTTTGCAAATGCTGGTGCATTTGCCCTGTTCATTGCCTTAGGGTGTCCACACACATTTACCCCAAGTCTTCTGCACTGCTTAAATCTAGGTCCCATATTGTTTCTGCCCATAGATTTTACCCTCCAGTAGAATTTTATTTGCATCGGGCCATAGCCCAACTGATACAATTTATCTCAAAGACTTATCATATGTCAATTTATCAACATGGCGAGTTAATAAGAAAAAGAGATTGACATATGTTTCTATAAATAGTAACATAATGACATGAAGAACTTAGTAAACAAAGAAATCAATACAGAAAACATGCCCGACAAAAAGGGCTACTTTGGGGAATACGGAGGATCCTATATTCCAGAAGATTTGCAAAAAGTCATGGACGAGATCACACTCAAGTACGAAGAGATTTCCAAGGATCCATCATTTATAGACGAGCTTGCAAATTTAGAAGAACACTACACAGGTCGCCCATCCCCTATCTTCTTCGCAAAACGTCTTACCGATGCTGTTGGAGGTAGCAATATCTACCTAAAAAGAGAGGATTTGAATCATACAGGCGCACACAAGATCAACCATTGTCTTGGTGAAGTATTGCTGGCAAAGAGGCTTGGAAAGAAGAAAGTCATAGCAGAAACAGGAGCAGGACAGCATGGCGTTGCCCTTGCCACTGCGGCAGCATTAATGGGGCTTGAATGTGATATCTACATGGGAGAAGTCGATGTCATGAAAGAGTCACCCAATGTTCTTAGGATGAAGGTATTAGGAGCAAAAGTAATTGCTGTGAAATCTGGAACAAGGACATTGAAAGATGCCGTCGATGAGGCATTCAAAGCATATCTAAAAGACCCTGTGAACCAGATATATTGCATAGGTTCAGTCGTAGGACCGCACCCATTTCCAATGATGGTCAGAGACTTCCAATCCGTAGTAGGAGTTGAGGCTAGAAAGCAAATTGTACAAATGACAGGACGCCTTCCCGATTCGGTTGTCGCATGCGTAGGAGGTGGCTCAAATGCGATGGGCATTTTCTCTGCATTCATCGATGACAAGGATGTTGATTTATATGGTGTAGAGCCAGCAGGAGAAGGTTTAGATACACCAAACCATGCAGCTACGATATCAAAAGGAAAAGTTGGAATACTACACGGCTTTAAATCTCTTGTAATCCAAGATGAAAAAGGCCAGCCTTTACCTGTCTATTCGATTGCATCAGGACTTGACTACCCAGGAGTTGGTCCACAACATAGCTATTTGCACCAAATTGGAAGAGTGAACTATGAAACAATAACCGACAGAGAGGCCGTGGAGGCATTCTATGCGCTATCAAGAATGGAAGGCATAATACCAGCATTGGAATCAAGCCATGCTGTTGCTTATGGCGTAAAGCTGGCCGAAAAGCTTGGGAAAGGAAAGAATATTCTGATCAACCTCTCTGGACGAGGCGACAAGGATATAGACTTTGTTATGCAAAACTACCCACTTGTCGAATATGAGCCAGAAGAGAAAGCCTCAAGCTACAAGGACTTTCTCTCGCATATACAGACAGGAAAAAGAAAATAACAAAAAAAGAGGGCCAAGTGCATTGCTTGGCTCTCGTAGCTTTCATGAAAAACAAGCAGCTAGAACAAGTATTGCTGGTCAAACGATACTGGATGCCTGTTATCTGCCAATACTTTCTCAAGATACTTTGTATCAAGCTCTAAATCAGTAACTATTTTATGCAAAAGTACTTCATTGAGTATATTTTGCTCGCAAAAGAGGTATGCGAGAGCTTTCTCTGCAATCAACCCTGTGGAAACAGAGTTCATGTACTTCTCAGCATCTGGCCCATCTGAGTATCTTTGCAATAGATTCTTGTATAAAAGCGAAGAGCTTATATTCCCTTTCAGAGATTCCAACTCTGATATCAATGGAGCTGTGTTGCCCTTTGATGCCTCCTGTCCAAGTGGCTTCAGAGTAAAGAATGTGTATTCCTTTCCCGGAAGATAGTGGTGTTTGTCACATCTTGATGCATAGTTTGGCTCCAATGCACTGTTTTTGATTTTATCACCACCTACAACAATCAATGGATCAAAGAAAAGCGCCGGACACTCTTTTTCCCCTATTTTGTAATACCTATAAGTGTAGAACGCATCGGATGTGCAATCCGGATGCTCACAATAAGCTGTAAGAGGAATCACATCTGTGGCAATATCAAGCATCAGACGTGCTGTAGAGTTGAAGAATTCTCTTCTGAAATTGAGCACCAATGTTGGGAATACAAACATACATCCTTCATCAAGTGCATAGTTTCTAGCAACGTAAGCAAGACGCTCATCGAAAAAAGAAGCCTCATCTATTATGAAAGTCCCGACAGTTGGATTATCAATCAGGACTTGCTCAAAGCCAAAGCTATCATGTATCCTCGCAATATTCTCTCCGCACCTGATATAACCAGATCGATATGCAAGCGCATCCGATGGATAATCCTTGAATCTTGAGCCATCGATTTCAGAACGAATGAAGAAAACTCTTCTTCTGTCTCTCATGCCAGTTGTACAGCAGTCTCGCACAACAGAGCTCTTTTTTGCTGTAATCTCAGCATCCCTCCAGACTCTTGCAGCATACTCTGTCTTTCCAGATCCCATAGGCCCTATAAGAAGGACTCTTCGCCCTGGTACAGTAAAATCAAAATGAGTAAATGTTTGGTGCACATCCAGGGTTGGGAAACCCAATGATTTCAAAAAATCCTCGCCTGGATTATCAAACTCAATATGTGGCATCTGATGATGCTCCGTTGACAATTGCGACCCCCGCACTGCACCCTAGACGTGATGCTCCAGCCTTGATCATTGCGACAGCTGTTTCATAGTCTCTGATCCCTCCAGAGGCTTTCACGCCAAGCTTGTTGCCGACAGTGGCTCTCATCAACTCAACATCATGCACAGTAGCACCACCTTTTGAAAATCCAGTGGACGTCTTCACATAATCAGCACCAGCATCCATAGCAATCTCACAAGCAACTTTCTTCTCTTCATCAGTCAAAAGGCAAGTTTCCAAAATAACCTTCAATAGTTTTCCGCCTGTCGCTTTCTTGACTTCTTTGATATCGTCCTTTGCTTCTCTAACCATCCCGGATTTCATAAATCCAACATTCAGGACCATATCTACTTCATCAGCTCCATGCTTTACAGCCCACTCAGCCTCATAAGCCTTTGCTTCAGTGCTCATGGCACCAAGTGGAAAGCCAACCACAGTACAAACATTGACATCTGTATCTTTCAATAGCTCTGCACACAGTGGCACCCAGCAAGTATTTACACAAACAGATGCAAAATCATATTCTTTCGCTTCTTGGCAAAGTTTCTCGATTTTCCTCTTATCGGCATCAGCTGCCAATACTGTATGATCTATATATTTCGAAATCTTCATAAGACTCCTCCAGCAGAAAAAGATTAACCCAATAGTTGCAAGTTGGCAATAAAATGGGAAAGCATATAAGAGAATTCATAACAACTTCCCGATACGCGCGTCCTCAACTCCATTTTCTATCGAATAGTTAAGCCTTCCCTCTGCAAGCCTTTTCATCATGGTTGCAATAGCTATTTCATCATCATTCAGCATTGCAGGATAAAACTCATTTTCAAATATGACAGTATCACCTAGAGTAACATGCGAAAGAGTTGGATTCTGATTGATTTGGTCCAAATCCCTATGAAAGCAAAAATCCATTTTGATTGGATAGCCATTATCATTTATATATGTGACTCCTTTTTCCGTAATGACACCCTTTTCACCACGAATTTCAATCCTGGATGGAATTATGTAGCTATGGTATTGATTGGATGAAAAATCGTTTATGAATACTTGTCCTCCAGAAAGCCTTGCCAAATTAATACGCCTTTTATAAGCCTCGGTTTCATTCTTCTTCAAAAGCCCATATCGAGATCCACTTTTCATGCACTTTGAATCATTTTCCATCAAAAGCTGGCTTTGTACCACAATTTCATTTGGGAATATCCCTCTCAAGATTGATGCAGAATGATGATTATGAAGAGCAGATAGGTATACAGATTCGATATCACCAATCTTCGGAAGAGAGTTTCTTATCGATCCATATAAGGGAGTAAACCAATATTGCTCCAAACAATATCCATCGATCTTTTCTACTATTGACAGATCCGAGTCCGAAAGAGATGAGAACGTCGTCTCGCTTGCAATGACCTCCCCTCTTTCATCCAATTGTTCCAAAAGATGAAGAAAACCGTTCTTGCCGCTTGCGACCACCACGAAGTCATGTTCTTCGGAAAGAGCACTATCCAAGTCAGTTGAAGCTATATACCCATTAGCTACCAGCTCTTTGGCTCTTTGCTCGCTTCTTGTATATATCGAACTTATTGAAAACAAACTTGGAAGAGCATTTGCGATGCGCAAATAGAACTGCGCTCTCCAGCCTGTGCCACACAATACAAACCTTGCCATGATTACATTACCCACCTTACATCATTGAAAATAAACATAAGAGTCACTAATCTATTTATCATGATTTTAAACTGCTTTTCCAGAATTTACGAGTTTTTGCTTTTCGCTATAATCATCTTGAACATTTACCAAAGAAAGCTTATGCATACGACGAAAAAAAGAAGAGCTTTGCTTTTTTGGGCTGTAGATTTTCTAGCAATCTACCTGTTGTTGTTCGTAAGGACCTACAAAGGTTGGCCTGATTGGCTAGATTGGATCATAATCGCACTTGGGATTTCACTCTTTTTTATATTCAGAAGACAATTCTTCCCATTTCGTCTCCATTGCGCATCATGCGGAAAAAGACTCAAATTCGAGCAAATCATTGGCGGAGATGAGAACTTTTGCACAGAATGCTTCAACAAAGCTTTTCCCGATGAGGCAAAAAAACGTGAGCAAAAAACACTTAGCAAGGCTGAAATTGTAGAAAAGCAATGCGTAGATGCAAATACTGTCGACGAGGTTCCTTGGGACAAATGGGAACCGACAGAGAGATGCGTATTGACTTATCTCTTTTCTGGCGACGAAGTTCTTTTGATAGAAAAGAAGAAAGGTATGGGCACAGGTTATCTGAATGCTCCTGGCGGACACATCGAGATAGAGGAAACCAAGAAGGAAGCAGCAATCAGAGAGACAAAGGAAGAGACAGGAGTCGATGTATCACAATTAGAGGAAGTTGGAACTCTTTACTTTCAGTTCAAAGATGGAATCAGGATGCTTGGATATGTGTTTTTCGCACATTCGTATAGCGGAGAATTAATCGACGAGTGTGAAGAAACAAGACCATTCTGGTGCAAAGTAAATGAGCTAGACTACTCTAGGATGTGGGAAGACGATAAGCTATGGCTTCCTATGGCCATATCAGGTAAGCACTTTGAAGGGTACTTTGTCTTTGATGACAAAAAAATGCTCGATAGCAAAATTGTCGAAATCGATAAGGATGAATAATCAAATTTATTCTTAGTTGAAAGATGAAGGATAAACTATGAGCAAAAAAGTTCTTGGACTATGGAATATGGGTGATAGTACATTTCACAGAATGCTCTCCCCATCGGACTCCAAAAATCTTATAAAAGAAGCTATCAGGAGCGGAATAACAGCCTTCGATAGTGCTTATAGCTACAAGTCTGCTGACAATTACCTATACAGTGCGATTAAAGAGCTTTCAATTGAAAGACAAAATATCGAAATAACAACAAAAGTAATGCCTATTCCAACACTTGAGAAGAAGGTTGAAACTTGCCTGAACCGATTGCATACAAACTATATTGATGCGCTTTTATTGCATTGGCCTGCCGATGATGCATCAATCTTCAAATCACTCAAGCGATTGGAGAATTTGAAAGCGAAAGGAATTGCGAAAAAAATTGGCGTTTCGAATTTTCCTCTACAGCTACTAAAAAAGGCAATCTCAGATTTCAGCATAGAAATCCATGAAAGGCCTCTTTCGTTAATCTGGGATAAGGACTATGAAGATGAGAAAGAGCTCGCAATTGACATATATGGCTATGCACCTCTCGGGATGGGAACCTTGTCGAAAGATGTGGGCCAGGAAGAATTTGAAGACTCAAGAAAGGATTTATATATCTTCAAGGATGGATTTATAGAGTACAAAGATCTTATGAGCGAGATAAGAAAACTATCCGAAAAGTACGAGTGCTCTTTTGCAAATATTGCTCTATCGTGGGTTGAAAGCATTGGCGTTTATGCTGTTGTATTTGGTGCATCAAAAAAAGAGCACTTGAAACTCAATGAAATAAACCTGGAGAAGGAAGAGATTTGCCATCTTTCATCTCTTGCTTCAAACCTAAGCAGAAAAACCTCATCAGACAACATCTTTTGCCATGATTACTTGCGCCCGTAATATTCAGTTATCTATAATCTTGATATGCTACAACTACTAGATGAAGCTAGGGCTGAACTCGAGATAAAGAAATCAAGATTCATTGCAATAGCATATCCAACAAAAACTCTCGAAGAGGCAAAAGAGAAAGTTCTGTATACAAAAGACCAATATAAGGATGCAACGCATGTTGTACACGCTTCTGTAGTTGGAGATAAGGGAACTATGTTCTCTTTCTCAGATGACAAAGAACCTAAAAACACAGCAGGACGCCCCGCTTTCGAGGTTCTGAAAGGATCAGGAATAACAAATATCACAGTATGTATTGTCCGTTATTTTGGCGGCACGCTTTTGGGAACAGGAGGACTGGTCAAAGCCTATGGTGACAGTACAAAAGAGGTATTGAAAGTTGCGAGAACCGAAGAACTTGTGGAGAGAACATCGTTCTCTTTGCTTTTGGATTATGATGACTATGCTCTAATCAAACGAGCTCTTTCTTCCCTCAATGTTGCGAATGTCATCGAGGACTTCGGAACTAGAATAACAATAAAGGGAATGGTTTCAAACGACCAAAAAGACAAATTAATCAAACATGCATTGGATATAGGCCAAGGCAAGATAGAAATTATTTCGTAAGCTTATATCGCTTGTTTTGATCAAGAAATTGCACACTCTCATCATTTTTGTCTTTGAGCCATTTGGAATCTTCCAATTCCGCAAGTTTTATCCCAATCAATATAGATGCCGCCAAAGCGTCTTTCTCGACTTTATCTGGTGTATCATCAGAAGTATGTGCCGGTGTTTTGACTTCAGGACGCATTGATGTAAGAGTGGTTGCTTTATATCCGTTCTTTGCAGCCGACATTGCATCAGTCTCGCCTGCCATGATTCCAAGCTTGCCTGTGTCTATCTTGTAACCCATCAAGTGAGCTATCTCCGCACATTTCGATGCCAAAGCAGCAGATAGTGGCACGAGTCCATTGCCATCTTGTGTAAGAAAGACAAGGTCATCGCATTTATAAAGGCCATCAAAATTCACAACTCGTGCATTGCATAGGATTTTACTGTTATCCTTGAACCATGCATAAGACCCTTGCGCTCCACATTCCTCTCCATCGAATGATGCAAAAACAAGCCTTGTATGTTTTAAGCCATTGCCTCTTTTCTTGAGAGCACTGAAATACCTGAGGATCTCCACAACAACCGATACTCCAGAAAGATTATCACCCGCGCCAGATACGTAGTCCTTTCCTATAGTTTTGATGCAAGCAACTGGAGCATATGTCAATAAAAGTCCAACAACAGAAAAACAAATAAAAGGAACCAAAGCCATAGAAGGGACAAAAGAAGAGCGGAATATATCATAAAAAAACTCTGATATTATTGTTAAGATTAGAATCAAAAATCCAAGCGCCGGAAGATAATAAAGAGTAAAATACCTTAATGAAAATGTCTTTTGTGCTTTATTCTCTGGTGCTGTATCATGATGTGCCGTAAATACAATAGTCTCCTCTACAATATCATCTGGCTCCAGTATGCCATGGACATTGGCAGCCTCATCTGATGGCATTATTGCTTTGAAAATGTTTTTTTTCTTTTTTAATTGCATAATCAAAGAAACTAGCCAAATTGTCGAAATAGATAGAGCCAAGATTGGTATATTGAAAATAGTGGCTATGGATATAATTGGCGAAACACATAGCAAAGATATAATCAAAGCTTTGAAAACCGATGTGTATATTCTCGCACTTGTTATTGTTACATCGTCTGTGTATTGCTCTAATATAGTAGCAATACGACGTGCAGCTCTTCTAGATTCTTTTGTTGCAGCGGGCCTTGCTCCAAGCTCTGAATACAATTCTTCCAATAATATCCTAGCATCATCAGACAGATGAGATAGCATGATCTCATCATCATTTGGAGTCTCAACTTTTGCTATTCCATCCCTCTTTGTGAACTTGGCAATAACTTGCTTGAATTTATTGAATCTAGAGCCCATATCATCAGATAATATAACATTTCATTCTTTGTGTCTTTCTACTTGACTAAATATAGAAATACTTTCTACAATAACCAAGTCATTTGGCATCTGGAGAGATGGCCGAGTGGTCGAAGGCGGGCGCCTTGAAAGCGTCTGAGGGGAAACTCTCCGGGGGTTCGAATCCCTCTCTCTCCGTTCTAGTTTAAGTCCTTACACTGTAAGGGCTTATTTTTTTCTTGTTGCTTAAAAAACATCGAAAAACGGCTAAAAAAATGGATAAAAATGACAAAAAAATCTTCGAGTATTTTCAAAAATTCCCAACAATTTTCACATTTTCAGAATTTACCAACCCCTTTTTCGATGCTCAAATTTATCCAAAGAGAGGCAACTATGAGGAAGAAGTACTACTTGATTAAAGAAAGATCCAACAGGAGTAAAAGGCCAATCTACTATTTCAAGGTAGAGGATCCTCGCTATCCAGGCAAATATATAAAACGCTCCACGCATGAGACATCAAAGAAAGATGCAATCAAGTATACAGAGGATTTCTTAAATAAGCCGGATGCCTATGAATCGCTATTTTCAAAACATAAACCAACCGAAGCCATAAGAATCGAAAACGGCTCCATGCTGTTTAAGGATTATGCAGCAAACTGGTGGGACTGGGACAAGTGCGAGTATGTAATGGCAAGAAGGAGAAGAAGCACAGCAAATCATCCAAGGATAAAAAGAAGCTACACAGAGCCAGCATTGATACGAAAAAAGAAATACATAATCCTATATTTCGGCGACATGGAGCTTACTTCGATAAAAGAGACACATGTGGAGTCTTTTTTTAGCTGGCTTATATCAAAAAAGCTCTCAATGAAGACAATCAACGATATCAGAAGCAATTTGAATATCATGATGAACTGGGCTGTAAAGAACGATTTGATAAAAAAGAATCCAGTCGCACTGACTTTGAAGTTCCCAGTGGAAAGAACAAAAAGAAAGCTATTGACTTCATATGAGGCAAGGATGCTCTTCGCCACGACAAGCATAAATGAGATTTGGGACGCAAATTCTATTTGCTACACAGCCTCCTTCCTTTCGTTCCTGACAGGAATGAGACAGGGGGAGATACTGGCGCTAAAGCCATGCGATCTTTTCCATTGCCACTTTGATGACGAGAGAAAGGATAGGTATTTGATACATGTGAAAAGCAATTATTCTGATCGCTATGGCCTTTCAACCACAAAAAACTCAGAGTCAAGGGATGTGCCAATACCAAGAGACATGTACAAGATGCTACTAAAGCTCGCAAGCTGTCATGAGACTCCGAAAGGATATATATTCTCCGAATCTGGAAAGACTCCAATCAACAGCAGGATCATCAGACACTACTTTTGCAAGGCTCTAAGGAAAATCGGAATAGCAGATGAAATGCGCAAGGCAAGGAACCTCACCTTCCATTCGCTTCGCTCCTCGTTTGTGACAAACAACAGGATGCATGGCATTCCTGATACAAAGATAGCTGCTATCTCAGGGCATAAGACTTTGAATGTCCTCAACACATACACAAACTATGGCGATGACAACTTCAGAGATATTGATTTCTTGCAAGAACAAATAGAAGAAGCAATCACAAAAACATGACCCTTGGTTTTTCACATGTTTTCCACATTTCAAGCAAAAAACAACCCAGTTTTTAGCGTACCTTTTGGTTAATTTTCCTCGCATAATGCGCGCGCTAGATAAATATAACTCAAGATAAATTACAGATAGTAGTAATAGAGAGCAAAATGTGAAAAACTCGAATAAAAAACTAAATCACCAAATTTTTGATTATTCTTTTCAAAAATATTGTTAAAAAAATAATCCTTTTTTATCCTACTAATAGAATAGATTATTCGCATGATTCTTATGGATCAAACCACACTGATAGCAGATTGATTATTCATCTCTACCCTTTCGGCAAATAAAAGCCTTGCCATTTTTACAATTAATCAACTGTGTTACAATGGCAATATGGGCAGGAATCCATGGAATATTATTTGATGCACAAAGACGACAAGGTTGCAATATTGGATATCGACACAGAGCAAGGAGCGCTTCTGGGAATCTCCACCATCAGCAAGGAGCTACTTCCGATCGCAGCACAGAACAAGCCATTGAACGATCTTTCGCCAGTAAAGTCGTGGTGGCAGAACCGCGCGGTGTCCAAGAACCAGTCAAACATCAAGGAGCTCTTGCTTCGCTATGGGATTGCATCAACCCAGAAACTGCTGCTTGACAATCTCGCACTCAGCTTCTCGGATACCTACTGGGTTTGCCCCAAGGGTGTTCCATTGCGCTGGCAAGATGTTTCGCTGTTCCGTTCGTTCTATGATGGCGACATAGCCTCACAGCTTGAGACGAGGAACGGCGGATTGCAAAAGGATGCCGATATCGAGAAACTCACGGGAACATTCTCCCCAGTCGCATCCACAGGTGGAGAGCTTGAGAAGAGGTGGAAGAAGATTGGTGGGAGGATATATCTCCTGAAGGGAAATATGCCTGGGAACTCCTTTCAACAATCTCTCAATGAGGTTTTTGCCTCTCATATCCACAAAAAGCAAGGATTCAAGAATCATGTAGATTATACTCTCGTCAAGCTCGGAAAGAACACAACATGGTGCAAGTGCGAGTGCTTCACAAGCGAGGATGTGGAACTGGTTCCAGCATGGGAACTGCTGATGAAACACAAAAGGCCCAATAATGTAAGCGAGTATGACCATTACATCTCATGCATGGCGCAAGAAGGCATCAATGAAAAGGATGCAAGAGTGTTCCTCGATTATCAAACCATCGTTGATTTTCTCATGACGAATGTCGATAGACACCTCAACAACTTCGGTGTGCTCAGGGACAGCAATACCCTCAGGATATTGAGGCCAGCCCCCATATATGATACGGGGAACAGCATGCTCTATTGCAACTACCTAGACAGTACGCCGATGGATTTTCTATCCCTTGAGGTAAGGTCACTATGCAAAACCGAATCCGATATGATATCCAAGGTCTTGGACTTTGGCACCATCAAACTCGATCTTCTACCATCTTCCGAGGAGATAAAAAGGTTCTACAACATCGATGAGTCCATCCGGTTCAATGTGGAGCGAATCGCCGGAGTCTTCGAATACAAGTCAAACCTCGTGAGGCTTCTTGCAACAGGTATTCCGTACAAGACCATCCAGAACGGCATCAAGGGCCTTGTTGGCAGGGATGAGAAGCTGAACACAGTGTTCGCTATCAATTCCATTGCTTCCGAGAATGGCCTCGAAAGTCTCATGAAAAAGCTTGATGATATAGCTAAAACGACTAAAACACAAAACAGGACACGCTCCAAGAAGAACGACAGGCATTTGGGTCACTAGACCCATTCTCTTACGATTACATTCCAAACTTGAAGAGAATCAGATCTGCTTGCTCGTAAGTCAAATAACCATCTAGATACAGTGATTTGGTTTGTCCCTCGATGACATCTGTCATGAAAATATAATCAAATGACTCTCCGCCTCTTCCATATCCTTTTGCAGATCCTTTGGAACCTTGAAGTTGATTACAATATCCTGAGGCATAGTCATCTTGCATGTCCTCTTGTTTCGGAATAATCGTTATAAAAAATGGAAAGCCTCTTTTCTCTGGAGACTCTGATGATTTCATGCATCAAAAAATCTATTATTCTTTCTTTTCTTGCTTTAAGAACAAACAAATAAAACTTCTTGTCCTTTTCTTGCAATGGCGATTTATTTATGAAAGACTCAATCTAGTCAAATCTGTCGTTGATTTTTTTCCTGTTCGCAATACCGCACAATCCAATTCGGAATCTATTCCAGATTTCAACAAGCTTATATATGGGATTTTAGTTGAACCCAACTTGAAGACGGAAAGAGGACGAGAATTGATTCTTATGTTGAGTTCTTGCTTGTCTGTCATGATGATTTTGGTTCAATCACAATTTTTGTGGGATAAGGGAAAAAGCAGTTGAAATAAAAAGGGTCGTTGCCTAAAGTTTTAGTAGCAAAAAAAA
>ERZ808252.257-NODE-257-length-54742-cov-4.938395_pt1 | contig 54742 bp, 58 predicted proteins | sample MGYA00521242_ERZ808252 | MGnify/ENA primary metagenome ERZ808252 (study PRJEB31516, sample SAMN03275581) | gut metagenome | biome: mammalia-associated habitat; material: feces | host: Papio cynocephalus | place: Kenya | collected 2012-08-07 ... | reverse complement strand
AATTGCTTGATATATTTCCAGAATGTAATACCTTAAATTAAAAGTTACGGTTTAATTATCTGCAATTTCTATATGATATAATTTAATGCTGGTGAAAATATGATTTTTGAAGATAATGATGAAATATTAATTGTGTGTGATCAAAGCTATTTTCCAATAATTTTTAAATATCGAAATTCAAATCCATATTTAAATATCAAGATTATTTCACGTAGTCAATTTATAAATAAAGCAACATTTGCTTATAAAAGTGATGCTTTGCCTGCATTAATGAAAAAAGGATTTGACTATTCAACTTCTAAAAAATATCTAAGTTATTTTCAGGTTGCAGATGTATTTAAAAATGAAAAGCTATCCAAAACATATTCTTATATAAGTGATTTACTTGTCTATAACAAACTTGATATCTATGAACTTAAAAATAAAAAAATTTTATTTTTAGAATTAGATGAAGATATTGAAATAACAAATATTGCTAAAAAGCAAAATTTGAATTACTCAAAAATCCATTTGTCTGACTTAAAAATACATAAAGAATTGAATATTAAAAATATAACAGTTTTTAAAAATAAATATGAACAGTTTAAATTCATTTTTTCTAACATTAGAAAAAAATTATTAGAAAATGATTCATTAAAAGAAAAAATTGTAATTTTTATTAAAGATGAAAATGATTTGTTTTATGTAAATTTATTTTCAAAACTATTTAAAATTGGTGTCTTCTATGAAAAAAAAGAGAATTTACTTGCTGACTCTAAAATCAGAAAAAACGTTGATGAGATTTATTTAAAAAAATCTTTTATGATTGAAAACATGGAAGATGATTTAAAAAATATAGTGCAAAAATTTGATTTAACTAATCTTGATTTTAAATTGGCTTTCTCTTCTTTGCTTGAAATACTATCTTCAATAACTTTAAAACAATATCCATATAATAAAGGAATTTTAGTTACAGATAAAGTATCATTTAATGATGATTTAATTTATTATATAACATGTTTCCAATTTAACTCATTTTATAAAAATTTTAATGATGATGGTTTTTTATCTGACAATGAATTATTAGTTTCTAATATCAATCCTAGTTACATAAAAACTAAATTAGATAGACGTCTAAAGTTAAATTTCTTAAAACAAAACAACATCTTTCTTCTTTCTAGAGTTGAGCAGCATCTAAACGATTCAATCTATGATTCACAATTTATAGAGGAGTTAAATCTAAAAAATAAAATAGTCAAATATAAGGAAAATGATGATGAGGTCATTTATACAGACAAAGCTATTGATTTATATTTAAGGGAATTACACGACGAAACTATGAATTGCAATTTCAATATTGATAGAAATATTAGAAATTATGATTTTTCTTTTAAAGGTTTAAATAATTTTCCATATCAAAAAAAGAAAACCTATTCAGTTACTGATTTAGAAAGTTACGCAAGTTGTCCTTATAAATATTATTTAAGTAAAGTATTACCAGTTACTAATGATGATCAAATTAAAAGAATTAAAGGGATTTTAATTCACTCCGTCTTTGAAAATTTCAATCACAAATTCTTTGATTTTAACACTTGTTTTCAAAAAGCAGTTGAAGCTATCCTATCTGATTTAAAGAAGCAAAATATAGAATTAAGCATCAAAGAAAAAACATATATTGATGTTATAAAAAAATGGTTAAAAATTGAAATTGAAATAATGCGTTCCTGGATTTTAGATAATCATGTTTCATTAATTGAAGAAGAAAAAGATCATGAGATTCCAATTGAATATACTTTATATGATTCTAATAATAACGATTATGTTTTTAAGGGGAAAATTGATTCTGTTGTCAAGACAAAATCAAATGATAATATCTATTACACTATCGTTGATTATAAAACAGGTTCAGAAAAATTTGATGTTAAATCTGCTATCGTTGGTAAATCAATTCAGCTTCCACTTTATGCCGATGCATATATAAATTTAAGCAAAAATAAAGAAGAAATATTTGGAGGTTTTGGTATCAAAACAGTTTATTTTACATCGCCTAAAAAAGCTTTTTATAATCAAGAAAATTCCACTTATTCAACTTCCAATTTATTGAATTCAACAAGGGTATCAGGTTTAGCTTATTTTGATGAAAGCTACGTATTATCTTTTGATAACACTGCTCTTAACCAAACAAGTAAAAAAACAACTTTTTCAAAGCGGGGTGGAAAATATTTAAAAATAGGTACATCAACCTATTTTACCTCATTTAGTGGTGATGATAATTTAATAAATAGTGATAAGGAATCTATTTATAATTTTCAAGATATGATAATTGATTGTAAAAAAGCAGCTATTCAAATCATACAAAATATAAACAATATGAATTTTGAAATTAAACCTGCTTCTATAAACGTTAAGGTGAATGATAAAAATAATCTCACTTGTTCCTATTGTCCATATAAAAATATCTGCTACTATGATAAGAGTAAACCTATTCAACCATATTATAAAGTTATTAAAAATAGAGTTGATAATTTAAGAAAGAAAACAACTGATAGTGAGGAATAGTTATGTCTTTTAATAAACAACAAACAGAAGCAATCAATTTAAGTAAAGACACAAACGTCTTGATTTCGGCAGGTGCTGGTAGTGGAAAAACCGCAACACTATCTGAAAAAGTTTTGAGAATGATTGAAACAGAAGAAATTAAACCTTCTCAACTTTTAGTATTAACTTTTACAAATAATGCTGCTCATTCCATGAAGATGAAAATTCAAAAGAAATTCATGAATAAAGACAATTCTAAATTTAAAGACCAAATGTTATCTTCACATATTCAAACTTTTGATTCTTTCATGCAATATCTTGTCAAATCACATGCTTCAGATTTACAAATATCTGATAGTTTTACGATCGCAAATGATACATTAATGGCTGTAAAAAAAGAAGAATTTCTTGATGAAATATTCAATGATTATTTTACTAATCACCATGAGGTTTTAGCAAAGATGATAAGTAAGTATTCTTTTGTTGACGAAAAGCCTTTAAAAGAAATAATAACCTACTTATATTTTCAACTAAACAAATTGACGCCTTCTCAGAAAAATAAAGTTCTGCATGATTATGATAGTAATTACTTTACAAAAGAATTTTATACAGATTGTGTAAACAAATTATATTCTTTATGTAAAGATAATATAATTGTTTCTTTAAAACTTGCTAATTTTGCTAATAATAATTTTAAAAAAGAAGATGATGAAAATGTAGATTTATTAAATAAATTAAATATGCTTTTATATGCATATAAATCATATCGAAACACTTATGAATGTGATGTTAAAGCTATCACTTTCAAAGATGATATTGAGATTGATTTATATAAAAAGATTTTGACTTTATTAGAATGCAAAACCGATTCATTTTTCAATGAATATAATAATGTTGTCAATTATATAGTCACTAATAAACTAACATCTAAAAGAGGAAGCAGTCTTGCATTCAAATTGATGTGTTATCCTTTTACTAATAAAAATTTTTTGTCTATAAAATCCCTTAGTCAACTTTCAAATGATATTGAAAGTGATTTTAATAAGTATATGTCATTAAAAGATGATGTTCACTTCTTTTTGGATATTTTAAATAAATTGTATTTTAAATTAAAAGAATATAAAGATTCAAATCAACTTTATACATTCTCTGATATTGCTGAAATGGCAAGTATTTTACTGGCAGATAAAAAATTTGAACATGTATGTGATGAGTTAAAAAGCACATATAAATATATAATGATTGATGAATATCAAGATACTAATGACTCACAAGAAATTTTTATTAATACTTTGCTTGAAAAAAGCAAAGATGGCACATTTGCAAAAGTATTTTGCGTCGGTGACGCTAAGCAATCCATCTATGCCTTTAGAAACTCAAATGTAGAACTTTTTAGAGCTAGGCAGGAGAAATATAATAATAGTGATGATAGCAAAGTTATATATATGAACACTAATTATAGATCCGGTAAAAAACTTCTTGATGATATCAATTATATTTTCAAATTTTATATGACTTTAGATCATGGTGGAATCAATTATTTAGATGATTCCGAGCAATTAAAATATGATGATAAAGCGAATATATATGGATTAGATTATGATGGTTTTGGTATTGAAAGAATCATTTCTCAATGTGGAGATGATGATAATAACTCTATTTATGATTATGAGATACTTGCTATTATTGATGATATTCAAACTAAAATCAAAAACGAATATTTGATATACGATAAAGATGAAGAAACTAATAAAATCAGACCTTGTAAATATTCCGATTTTTGTATTTTGACTAGAAACAAATCAACATTTGAATTGTTCCAAAAATATTTTAATGTCTATTCAATTCCTTTAAATGTTAAACTTTCCAGTGAACTAACTGAGCAACAACCAATCATTGTTTTAACTTCACTTTTAAATTTAATAAAAATAATAAATTCTAATGATAAAGCAGATATTATTAGTATAAAACATTTATTGTGTTCACTTGCACGAAGCTATATTTATAACAAAGATGATAATTATGTTCAAAACATTATAAGTAGTAATGATATTTTTAACAATGATATCTATTTAGAAATCAAAAACTTTGTCAAAGTTAACAGAAATAATAATAGTATCATAATTTTTGATAGTCTTCTAAATGATTTTAAAATGATAAGTAATTTATCACTGCTTAAAAACGTTAATAACTCTATAAATAAATTAGAATCGTTAAGAAATATTTTTGCTTCTCAAGTTAATATCGGATATGGGATTGATAATTTTGTGTCATTTTTAGAAAATATGTCATATTACAAAGTATTGATGAAGGATGATTCAACGTTTGCTATTGAAAATGCAGTTGATCTTATGACTATTCATGCCTCAAAAGGACTTGAAAAGAAAATTGTTTATATGCCGTTATCAACAAATAAACTTGCAAGAGGAAATAACATGATTGAATCCAACTGTGATTTTTCTCTTGATTATGGGATTCTTCTCCCTGATTATGATATTGAATACGAGGATGTTAAAAATAACATTGATTATCAAAAAAATATTTTAACAATACCCTATATACTTTATAAGAATCTAAATAATGAAACTAAAGTTGATATTGATGAACATGTTAGGCTACTTTATGTAGCACTGACACGTGCTCAAAATAAAGTAATTATTGTTGGTGATAAAGTTAGTCAAGGATCAAAAGAAACATTGTATGATATGCTAAATGCATGCCCTAGTAAACTATATTTTGATGAAAATGAAATCAATAATCTAATCAAATTGAATATGTTAGATTCTAAAACATATGATACTTTTTTAAAAATAAGTGAAATCTATAATTCTTTTAAGATTGAAAAGGTTGATTTTAATTTAGATAGTCACGGAAAAAAATTATCAAAATTAATTCTAAATGAACTAATTAACCCAACAATTAAACAAATCTTAAATGAATTAATTAATAAAATTAAAATCTCTTTCTTCCGATATTATTTATCCAAGCTAGAAATTATAACAAATGAAGATATTCTTGCTAAATTATATGGTTATTCAATCTTAAAAATAGGTTATGTGACGTCATTAAATGATCTGAATAAAAAAATCAAAAATAAAATTAAACCTATTGATTCAATTGAAGAGGAAGATGATTTTACTACTGATAGTGATGAGATAAGCATCAATTTAAATACAGAAGTTACTGATATAGAAGAAGTTACATCTAAAGATTTGCTAGAGTTCAAAACTGAATTACTTCAGTATATTAACTCCGATGAAATTGAAATAAAGCCTGCTACTTTTTTTGATTCATACTTGCTTGGTTTAGCGTATGCACTAAATGATGTCAAGAAATTATTCTATGTGTCATATAAAACAAAAAACTTTAACGACATTACAAGAATTTTTAATATAAATTCAATGCCGATAAATAATAATTCTAATATTCAAATCACAATAAATAAAACAATAGATAACTCTGAAATTATTTTTAAAGAACGAAGTAAATCTAGAGCAAGCAAAGAGAAAAAGGATGAAGATATTGAACAAATTATTTTAGATAGAGGAACTTATCTTCACCAGCTGTTAGAAAATGTCAATTTAAAAACTAAAGATACTTCATTTATTGTGGATAAAAAAGATAGAGAACTTATTAATAATGTTCTAAATTTAAATATATTTAGTGACCTTTCTAACGCTAAAATTTATAAAGAATATGGATACTATGATAATAATTTAAACACAACTGGATTTATTGATTTGCTTATAATCAAAAATAATACATATTACATAATTGATTATAAGACTTCTAATTTTGATGACCCAGAATATATCAATCAACTCGATGTTTATAAAAGAAATATAGTGAAAATTTTTAATATAAAAGAGAATCAGGTAAAGATGTTTTTGTTATCTATTTTAAAATGCCAAATTAAGGAACTGAAATAATAACTTTATATCACTTCTGTTGTTGCAATATGTGTTAGCCTTACCATTTTGATACAATTTCGTACCCTTACTATTTTTTCGTACCCTTTAAATACTCTAGAATTTAGTTATCTTCCGCTGTCTTAACTAATAAATCGTTCAGTAATGAAATTAAAAAGAAAAATAGCATGATTGCAGTTTGATAATCTGTTTTTTCATATTTGTCACTTCTATTATGCATTTGAATATTCCGAATATTTTTTCCTGGCCTTTCTTCTTTCAAACCATTGAAATCCATTTCTGTTGCAAGATAGAACTCTAAAAAATACCTCAATCCAATTGAAATATCTGCTAGTTTATTTGATGGATTCAATATCTGCGTAAGGGTTATCGCATCTGGATCTATAAAAAGAGAGCCATTTGATTCTTTAATTAAAACATTTCTTAATATCTTTTCTATCGTTCCACATAAATTTACTGTGCAACCATTTTCCAATGCTTTTACTAATGGCTCTTTTTCTTGCTTATTTTCATATAAAGTTAAAATATTTTCTAAGATTTCAAAAGAGCCAAATATTTCAGACGATATGCTTATCTCATTGTTAAAGTATTTTTTCTCAACTTGATTGCATGCTAACAAAAGATATTTTGAGAAATCGATTGATAGAGTTTCATCGTTTAAAATCCATATCATCATCTGAATGTAACAAGCAAGAAAAAGTTCCATGTCGTGTTGTCTATAATATGGATATTTTTCACTTCTTGGGTTTCCAAGTTCGGAGAATAATTCAGATAAATTATTTTCATTGCTAAGAGTAAAAATATAATTAAATATGTTAGTGAATGCTTTATTCTTAAAATTATGAGTAAGATATACAAATTTAAATTCTTTACTATCTTCTTTTAATTTTTTAATAGCTAAAGATAGGTCAATAGGTCCAAAATTTGTTTTATTTCCATGTTTTATTAAATAGTCATCTAGTTGTGTTTTAAGTTTGACCGAAGTTGAAGAATAATCAGAAATGCATTCTAATTTAAAAAGCGAAGCTAATTTATAATATTCATCAAATTCACAAAAAAGCTGATATATATCAACATTCTTAGAATTAATCACAATATCTTTAATGTGCTTTATAGTTCTTTCACAGATGAATCTCGCTTTCTCTTTCAAGAAGTCATATTTAAAAGCAGCTTTGGTTTTAAATAAGAAATCTAAATAAACTTTGTCATCAAAAACATTCGTTGAATTCAAGTTAGAAAAAAGTGACTTGAAATTTTCGTCATTTTCTTTCTTTGAGTAATAATTTTTGCAGATTTCAAATTTTGATAGTAAAGTCAAATATAAATTCTTTTCTAAAAATATATAAACATCTTTTGTTATACCGCCAGTAAACTTTTCGTATACAAGTTCCAATATCAAACCACAGATTGAATTCCACTTCACTTCGTTATGGTTTCCTTTTGTAAAGATGATTTCAAAATTTTTGTTTACATAAGCAATGAACGACTTGTTGTTAAGATTGATCGTTTTATCTAGAAATTTAATTCTGTTTTTTATGTCGTCGGTAAGAATATAGCAATCGATATCTTTAATAAATTTTTTGAATGAACATATCCATAGATATTGATATAAACTCATTAAATCGTTAACAGCACAAGTTAAAGAATCTACGCTTTGTTCCAAGGTGTTTAAATTATCTACAATATTCTTTACAAAAAATCCTGCTGAGAAATCATTCGCCCCATAGTATTTTATGTGATCTAAAAATTCTTTGTGTTGTTCAATATAGCATGACATAATTCACCCCCTTAATGTTTTATCTTAATAATTTCAAATATAAATTTAAAACAGTTTCTCTTGAAAGCAAAACTCAATATCATCATCAATCTTAGTCCACACTCTACCTGTTTTCTTAATCTTTATTGGTGTTACTAGTCTTCTTGGTTTTTTAAAATCATAGGCATAGTAAGTACGATTCATATCTTCCACTTCTAAAATCATGCCTTCCCATTTGCCAGTAGCATGCCACTTACAATATTCTTGAGCAGATATTTTATGAGTAGTAACCAAATCAACAAGTCCGATGATAGATGACTTTCTAGAGTCTACTAAAGCAATAGTTCCACGCTTGGAAGTATCATAAGCTCTAGCATCATAGGCTTTCTTTCCATCAAGAATTTCATCCAAGTATTCTCTAAGCATTATTAGCCCGTACATTATCTTCTATGCCTCGTGCAGTAATCTATTCTTATGTCTTCTAGAATTTTGCTAGCTTTTTCGACTCTATCATGATCTTTTGATAGTTTGTCACATTGTTTTTGATATTCTTGAGAATAAACAAAATTTTGAATATAAATGAACTCAGTATAAGTCTTATGAGCCCACAAGTTTCTATTCTCACATATTTGACTTAGAAAATTATAATCGCTAGAACTGATGAGTGGCTTCCCATCGGAGAAATCTAAATCCTTAAGAATCTTTATCATTTGTCCAAGCGTCTTATTATTCATATCATTCAAATGTTGTTCTACATCACCTTTTAGCATGAATGAATAAATATACTTAAGGTCATGTTCGATTATTTGATAATACATAATTGTCTCACTATGGAGAATCTTGAAATCATTGAAATCCATAGCCATATCACTTCATCTCGTCTATCATTCTGGATAGCCTTGCTTTCTGCTTTTTGTCTAACTTTTGTATTTTCTTTTCCAAACTCAGTTCTTTATTTCCCGGCAGAGTAGTTTTAGTAAGCGTGATTCTATCTCCATTGCATTCGACTTCCACATAGTCACCAAGGTCAAAGCCGGCTTGTTTTAGCCACTGGCCCTTCAAAGTGATGGTTGGGACCTGTATGTAATTTGGACCCATTGATTGGGCGTGCACTTTCAACTTTCTATTCATTTTCTGCTTCCTTTCTCTTTTACTCGTTTTCTTCTTCATCTTCATCCATCAAATACTTAAGCATCTCGAAAGCACTGCCCTTCTGGGCGTCTTTTTTAGAGCTTTCAGAATTGGTGAACGCTTCGTTTACGCCATCGATGCTCATGGTGCACGTCCACATAGGGTTCCCGTCATCATCGTAGTCCTGCTCGAATTCGTAGTTTGGCTTGCTTACCATGCCTTTTTGAACCAATTCATTTATTTGAGCTAAGCATCTATCGTAATCGGCAACCCCCACTTCATCTTCGTATTCGTTGGTGAGATATTCTTCGCTCAGCAATTCTTTATAGCATTTCTTGGCAGCGTCCATTCTAGCTTTTGCTTCGCTCGTTCCATATCCTTGGGCTTCAATATCGGTTCCATTGATTTTCAAGTCGCAACAATAAGAAGAATAATCGTCAACCCAAGTGTAGTCATATTCAGGCAAGCCGTATCCATTGTCCTGAGACCATTCTTGCACTTTGCCTACGTAGTTTCTGCTATCGGTATCTTCATTGTTGAAGTAATCGTCAAAATCAATCATCGTCTCAACCACGTCGGTAATGGTGTCCATATCCCAATTACAATCTAATGTTACAGCACCAAGAATCGCCTCAAACAAATCTTCTTTTACCGAGTCTTGGTCTTGGATGTTTTGCTTGATATCCCCATTCCCCATTATGAGCTGCGTGTGGAAGCCAAGTTTATCCATGCAAGTCGCAAGTGCCTTCTTTTCGACTAAGTCTTTCTTGATGTCGGTGAACTTCCCTTCATCCAACTTCGTCTGGAAGTATCTAGGATTTTTAAGTTTGAACTCCTTCCATTCTTTGTCGGTGGTAAAGTGGCCGAACCTTTCCATCATTATTCTGATCACCGCCAAATCAAGGGCCTTGTCGCCGATGAATTCCAACACCTCATTGTTTTGACCGCCATTCTCCTGAGAGTAACTTCTCCTTACAAATGCTTGTTGAAGCAAGTCCTCGTTTTCAAAGTCATAACCGATAGTCTTCTGAATGCTCTTTAAATCGATTGCCATATTTAGTTCCTCCTTTGGCTTATAGATTTATAGCCTTGAGAGAATTAAAAATAGACCTAAATAATCAGTTTCACAAAAAGCCAATCATTAACAAGGTCTAATTAGTCAAAATATTAAGTATGAATCAACTTGATTTTGTCTTCGCCACTTTCATAGCTTAGATAAAATCCCATTGCGTCATAATCACTATTTAAAGCAATTGACCTATTTCTGCATCTCTCAATGCTAAGCAAAGTATAACAAAAAGTTCGATTCTTTACAATCTCTATTGAAACTTTTGTAAATGAAAACCCCACCTATCGTTAAGTGGAGTATCATTCTATCAGCCGACCTTTATCTTTTTGCCATTCCTGAATTCGAACACGATTGACCCATCTCTATTGACTACTGCTTTATCGACAAGGTAGCACCACACATCGTCGTCCCAGTCTTCAAGAACAAGTGGTCTAGTGGCTAGATCATTAATAAACGAATCCATATATTTTGCCTTGGCTTTCCGATTCGATATTTCAGTTTCAAGCTCTTCTATCTTCCTGATTATTTCTTGATGCTCATCATCGTAGAATTTATATTTTTTCTTGAATTCTTCTTGGTTCATCGTCTCGGTGGCGTTTCTGCTCACTAGGCTTTCAGCTAGGACGATAACTTCGTCGTCTCTTTCTTTGAGTTTCTCTATTTGGTCATTGATATCATCGAAGCTAACCAGAGTTTCCTTTATCAGCCTTGCATCCTCGATGATGTTTTCCCTATTACCTATAAACTCGCTGTAGACTTTTAAGAATTTCTCCTTTATCTCATCTTCGGCAAGCGATGGAGTCTTGCATTTCTCATGGTCCTTGTTGAACTTGGAATTGCATCTGTAGATAGTCTTCTTGTATTTGTCGTTTGAGTGCCATATCTTATGGCCGAAGAAAGCCCCGCAATCAGAGCATACCAGTTTGCTTGAGAATAAGTTCGAACTTGAATATGAAGAACCAATCTCCATTCTTCTTCTTTTCTCGGCTTGGACAATCTCCCATTCGTCCGGGTTTATGATTGGCTCGTGGTGGTTCTCTACATACCAGCTTTCCACTTCGCCGTTGTTTTGAACCGACTTATGGGATAGGAAATCTTTGACGTATGTCTTCATAATCCTTGCATCGCCTTTGTATTTCTCGTTGCTTAGGATGCTTTCGATGGTTGAAACCGACCATTTGTCTTTGCCTGACGGCGATTTTATTTGAAGAGATTCTAATAGTCTTGCAATCGATGATGTCGATTTCCCTTTCATGTATTCCTTGTAAATAAGTCTTACAGTCTTTGCCTGCTCATCGTTGATTACAAAGCCAATCTTCGGGTCGGTTGGGTGTTTCTCATAGCCAAGGAAATGCGAATATGCCACGCTCGTTATCCCTTCGCGGTATCTTTTGTGCTTTCCCCATTTGACATTCTGGGAAATGTTTCTCGATTCTTCTTGGGCTATGGATGCGTTGATTGTCAGATTCAGTTCTCCGTTTGGATCGAAGTTCGAGATATTGTTCTCCTCGAAGAATACCTCCACTCCTCTCTCTTTTAGCTGCCTTGAAAGACCCACGGTATCTAATGTGTTTCGTGCGAATCTGGTAACGGATTTAAGGATTATCTTATCTATCTTCCCGTTCATCGCATCATCAATCATCCTATTGAACTGAACCCTGTGCTTTCTGCTTGTTCCAGTTATTCCTTTGTCCGCATACATCCCGGCGAATACCCAATCTGGTCTGCTATTTATCAACTCGGTGTAGTATTTAATTTGGGCTTCATAGGAGTTGGCTTGGTCCTCTTGCTTGGTTGACACTCTCGCATAGGCTGCCACCCTCGTTTTCTTTATGGAGTCGTTCGGAAGATGAGTGATTGGGTTAATCTTCTGTGGAATTATCGTTATCTTTGCCATGTATTCTGTTCCTTTCGTAGTTCCTTTGCCTTGCTTTTTCTCTCATTTCTTCCGTCCACGACTCACTCCTTGAGCGGTCTGACCATTTAGCCATCTTTATTTCTCCATTTTTTAAAATGAACTCCAACTCGTTATCATGATGAACGACTATCTTCTCGACTTTCTTTCTCATTGCCACTTCGTCAAAAGTTGCTATGTTTAAAACTTCCATAGCCGCTTTGATTAAGGCATCTTCTGGCACCGCTTTCGATGAGCAGTATGATTTACCTAGATTGTTGAAGGTATAGCATTCGTATTTCTTATTCTGCCTCGTTTTTTTAAACCCGTATTTCTTTCCACAGATTGCACAATAAAGAAGACCTGTGAATGGATGATTTGGGGTGTTGTCCATCTTTCTGAACTCTTTCGATTTTCTAAGTTTACTAACCTCATCGAATATTTCTTTTGAGACAATGGGCTCATGATCTCCTTCTACCAAGTACATGTCTTTCTCGCCATGGTTCGTCTTCGTCTTTTTTGATATGTAATCGAGCCTGTACGTTTTCTGAAGGAGCAAGTCGCCAGTGTAATTGATGTTGCCTAGTATCCTCGCCACGCTTGTCCTTGACCAGTAAGTGCCCGTCATCGTTGGGACTTTGTCTTCATTCAGCATCTTCGCTATCTTGATGTCTCCATTGCCTTCTAGATAAAGCTCGAAGATTCTTCTTACCACTTTGGCTTGTTCTTCGATAACGATGAATTTATGGTCTTTTATGGTATAGCCGTAGCAATCGTCGCCACCGTAGTTTATCCCTTTCTCGAAGTTCCTCTTGACTCTCCACAACACATTCATGCTGGCGGTTCTTGATTGCTCCTGGGCCGAGCTTGCCAGGATGGAAATCAGCAGTTCGCCATTTGATGTCAAGGTGTTTATTCTCTCTTGCTCGAAATAGATGGCGACATTGATTTCCTTTAATCTTCTTATCCACGTGAGAGTCAGTTCCAGATTCCTTGCAAACCTCGATATCGACTTCACCAAGATTAAATCAACCTCGCCGTTTTTGGCATGTTTTAATAGTTCATCGAAGTTTCCTCTTGAAGCTTTCGTCCCAGAAACGCCATAGTCCGAATAGACTCCCACATAGTTCCAGTCCTTGTGGCTTTGGATGTATTCTGAAAAATAGCTCACTTGGTTCATCAAGCTGTTGAGCATTGACCCTTTCTCGCAAGATACCCTGGCATAGGCAGCCACATTTAGTCTTTTCGGAATCGTCTTTTTCTTTTTGATTTCTCTGATTATCGCCATTGTATCGCCTCCTTGTTTTGTATCATATTCATCACTCTAACATTCCTATTTATCAAGTGATATCTCGATACAAACTCGATTTGTTAAGGCGGTATTTCTTGGCTAATACCGATTCACATTTTCGATATTCCCTTTGAGTGATTATTCCTTGCTTTAGCATAGATTTCAAAACCGATATGGAGCATAAGAACTGAATGTTACTTTCTTTCATTTTCCGCTACTCCGTATCTGCTTTTGAAATAGCAAGAAAGAGAGCAAAACTTCGGGTTCTTCGACTTGTAATCATAGAATTCCCTATGACAATAAAAGCAACTATAACGACAGGTTGGATTTCTGCTTATCTTGTCTTTGTTTAGCCTCCAGTATTCTTTTCGGCAACTATCCGAGCAATATCTTCTTTTTCTGTGGCCACCTATGATTTTTATCTTCTTTCCGCATACTGGACATCTTGTTGAATCGCTTGAACCCTTGCAGTAAGAGCTTATGGTGCTTTTTGAAATGCCTAGCTGCTTTGATATCTTGCCATATCCATATCCTTGCTTCCTTAAATCATCTATCTTTTGTCTTTCAGTGCTATTCATCTTTCTCACCTCTTCGGTGGTTTGATGGCTGCTGAAATGAAAAGTCGGCAATAAAAAAGACCCACAGAGTAATTAGCTTCATGGGCCGTAAAAATCCAGTTTATAAACCACTTATGTCAGTTCCGACTTTCTCTTCAAATTCACTGCTTTTTACTTTTTTCAATTGCTCTTTGACTTGAACTAATTTTTCCTTGCTTTCATTAACTAGTTTTACCGAGTTGCTATCGTCAACTATGATTTTCTCTAATTCTTCTATTTCCTTTTCTAATCGTTCTATTTGCGATTTCTTGCCTTGTTCGAATACCTTTTTCCTTTTTTTCCTCTTTATGTCATCTTCCCTTTTTTTAGTTCATCACAAACAAAGATTTCAACATGTCCACAGCTTTCACAAACATAAACATCTACGGTTGGAGCATAGGTTCCATAACTGCCATCAAATGGGCTTATCGAAGTCCATTCATCTTGAAGTATGTGGCGATCACTTTGAAAAAACTCAGTTCCGCCACACTGTGTGCATTTAATATTTTTCATATCCGTCCCTCCACGAAAATAAACATTTTATTTTACCATAGTTTGATGGATTTATTTATTTTTCAAAGTATCGATGGTTGCTTCTATTTGCGTATTTAGCCAAGCATCAAGGTTTCCATAGTTGTTTTTGATGAATTCCTTTAAAACTTCACTCATTTGGCTAATTGCTACACCCTTTGCTTTGTTTAATGCCACTAGTTGGCTTTCTTTGTCGAACTTGCCTTCTTTCTTCAACGAATCAACATAGGTTTGAAAGACTGATTTGACTGCGTTGATAACGATGTTTGTCGCAGTCTCCAATATGTTGTTAGCTTTCTCGTTTTTGATTTTTGTAGATAGCCAGCCGATGAGCTTTGTGCCAGCTAAGCTTATTAGTGGAAGAATGATAGCAGTAACTACCACGCTTAAAACATTTAAAAGTATTTCGTTCATTGTTTCTTGTCTCCTTTCAGGTGGATGGATTCATTTCTAATATGATCATCTACCTTTTGTTCGATTTTGATTATTCTCGAGTGCAAGTCGTCGTATTTCTCCTCGAGCTTGTCCAGTGTCTTCTCTATCCTGTCGATGGAAGACTTGATGTAACCGACATCTGAAATCAACACACCTTCGTTTTTACCTTCTTGCTTGTTGTCACCTTTGGCATTTCTTTTGAACGCAAGGAAGGCAAAGAGAATCGATGATAGAGACGACATCACGGATATGATTGTCAGCGTTATCTCCAAGCTATCCATTGATGAGTTTCTCCCTTGTTTCCTTTATCTCGTCGAAGTATGTGTTGATTTTCTTGAGATAGTATTTGTTTTTGTCTTCGTTTTGCCAGTTGCATTTGAAATCGAGTAGCTCTTCCTTGTATTTGTCTGGCACATCGAAGCTGAACTTTCCGGTCTTCAGATAGTTTTCGATTTGACCCCTCATCCTGATGACGTGATAAAACTTCTTGCCCAACAAGTCTGTGCCATCAAGGCAGAATCCATAGTAGTCTATGAACTCTCTCAAGAAATCGGGAACAATTCCATTGAAGTCAAAGCCCTTATATTTCTCATAGTCTTCCTTGTATTCGTCGTTTAGGTATACCAATGTGCCAGGCAGACCCAAATAGACATCGGCAAAGCTTTTTCTATAGGAGTTCAATTCCGTATCGTCCATATCGAATCTCTTTGTGATGTATTCCTTGGGATAGACAAATAAATCGACATCGGACACATCGGACTTGTACGGGTATGGGATTCCATCGACAAACACTTCAAGATCGATATCGCTTTTCCCCTTGGTGTAGGTCCCATATGCCAAGCTGCCACCATAGTAGATGAACATGATCTTGTAGTTATAGAAAATCTGGATGAGCCGTTTCACGAACTCGCTTATATCAACTTCTTTTCTTTCTGCATCGCCGTTTAGTTTCATTTCGTTAATCATCAATTGCATCCTCCAATCCTTCGACATTATCTCTTAGCCACTTATAGGCCTTTGAGATGATGTCTCCTTCAATGAAAAACGGATAGTCCTCTTTAGGCACATCGATGTCGATGATGTCTATCGGTTCATATCCGTTGTTTCTCAATTCTTTGCTCATGTAAGAGCCTACCGAGATTATTGCTTTCTTCTCGATGGCATTGAGTGACACGCACAATACCCTGTGGTAGCTAGGCTTTATCCCGTAGCTAGAAGAGAGCTCTTTAATCAGTGCCATCAGCTGTTGCCCCCGCCTGTGGAAGTAGGCTCGTAGACCTTTATTACCTTGATGCCGGAGTAGGTCCTAACATACAAATAACCAGTACTTTTGTTGACCGCCATCTCGCCATAATTGCTTAGTTTCGTGATGGTCGGCATGGTCGTTCCCCTTTTTAAAAGTATCGTCATCAGTAAGTTCCTCCGTCGATCGTTGAATCCTTGCTCAAGATCACGTCCTTATTGATGGCGATGATGTATTTCTTGGTTTTGCAACCATATTGTTCATACTCTCTGTAAGAGCCAATCAAGCCATCAGTGATTCCATAATTCGTTACATCCTCATCGCTTCTCCATAGGATTCCCTGATTGTCCCAGAAGGCGGTGCAGTATGCGTTATCAACGAACTCCTTTTGCTTTTGAGTCAAATGCGTCGCATCATTTTTGTGGGCAGTGAAGGCTGTATTACTTACACCACCTAAATCAGATAAAGTGATGCTGACTGAACCAGTTTTACCATTGACCGAAGAAACTTTATCAACTGGGGTTTTAAGTTCTAGCCAATTTGACAAAGTCGAATAAGGTGCTTGTTGAAGAATGAAAGTCTTTGAAAGGTCAGTTCTTATACATACATCACCAAGATCAGCAGCACTGAGTTTTATCATCTCGTCATCTGAACTTGCAGTAAATGTATTTGTTAAAGCAACTGATGGAATAACAGAATCAGGGAGTTTTCCACTTGCATTCAAGACTGGAATTTGGCCACCAAGTGTTCCTATGTTTTTCTTAGCAGCCGTTCCAAGTCCCTGTGCATCAATTTTAGATTTGATGAGTGATTCAGTATTTGCTTTATTCAAGTATTCAAGATAATCGTTTGTGGTTAATGGGCTTGATGTTGATGCGGTCTTATCGGCTTTTGAGATATATAGATTCCCCCCATTCAAGTCCACGAGCGGCTCGCCAGATTTGACTGAGCCTTTATTCCCTACCAGCGGTCCGTTTCCGCTAGTTGTTCTTCTTTTTATTTGTATTGTCGCCATTTTTCTTTCCTCCTAATTTTTTAATAGACGATGTAGACGTATGTGACTTCATAGCCACTGACCCCCACTTGGATGGTTAAAGTATTGCCACTCATCTCCAAGAATCCTTGATATTGTGTCCCGCTGTATAGATATTTGAAAGACAGCGTCGTTCTGCCTCTGATCATATATATCGGTGCACTAACGACGTTATCCATGACAGAGAAATAGATGATGTAGCTGCTTTTGTCCGAAAACGAGCTGAGGTCGAATTTGGAGTATTTGTTACCCCTCGCAGACAGATAGACGCTTGAAGTTCTCAATCCATGTTGTTTACTGTCAATCAGTTCCCTTACCGCTTTGTCATTTACGCCTATCTTATTGTTTAGAGCGTTAACATTTGTGAGTAGCTGAGTCTCATTGGTATCGATATAAGAAGTGACATTTGTAATCAAAGAAAGAGATGATGTGGTCTTTAAATATCCCACAAGTGGAAATTCATAGATACCATCATTTAAAAGCAAGTCTTCTTGAGTTAATGATGGAAAGCTTGTTAATGTCCCTTCTTTGAGCTCTAATCCCACTTCATCATTCCTGGTGTCGATTTTCAAGATGACATAGCCTTTCCTTTCGGCAATCAATGGAACGATGATTGAAGTGTTGTTTTCAATGTAGACTCTTCTTCCGTAAATTGAGACGAAACCGTCCTTGAATGTGATTTTTCCACCACTAGTCGATGGACTGCACGCCCCACCTAAGTCCTTGAATATCCCGTTTTTCTTGTTTGTTAAATAGTAATTGAAAAAGGCATCGTTTTTTGCTGAATTCAATGCCTCATCAAATGTTAGTTTTGTTATTGCCATTAAAATGTACCTCCGTCTGTGTTAATAGCACTAGCCACGCTTATTTTTTTGTTTGAACCATCATTTGAGCTATTCATCATCTTGATTCGATCAGTCAGCGAGTTTCTCTGCTCTCCAAGAGTTAAATAGCAGACACTGAGGCTTCCTTTGTATCTTATTTGAGTCAATGCCGTGTTGTAGATTCTTCCCTTGTTATAGAAAGTGATATCAGTTCCTAAAAACAAGTTACCAAGTGGTTTATAAGTGAAGTTCTTTGAATCTAAATCGAAGGTGATTTGATGGTCCGCACTTTCAGATGACATCTCATTTTGTGCCTTGCTTTGTAAAGAATCGAATTCATCATCAGAATAGTAACTAGATTTGAAACTAACTGTTTGATATCTATTCTTGTTGTTTTTATCTTTTGAAATCTCACCGCTTGTTAAAAGATAGAAAGTCTCAATTGTTTTATGAGTTGTGTTTTCTTTCTTTGGGTAAAACACACATCTATTGACTATATCTTTGCTCGATTCTTTTATCTCAAGGTTTGAAATAGCTTTGATGTCGCTCCTTAGACTTATCGAGTTGCCGTTTCTATTGATATCTACGACAATGCTTTCAAATCTTCCCCTATTAAATTCAGTTTTAAATGTGACAATTATTCCATAGTTTTTAGAAAGAAGTTCAATCAAGTCTGTTATTTTTACTAGGCTGTCATCGCCGTAGGAAATAGAGCCTTCCACATCATCATTAGCGTTGACTTTAAGGTATTTAAGATTTTGAAGAGTGTCATCTGAAGATGCGAAGACTTCCATTATCTTGTCTTTTAAAAACTCACATAGGTTACCTTCAAAACTATCAATTGGAATCTCAGCATCGAACATTTCTTTGAAATTCACTAACTGAGCTTGCATTGTCTTGTCTTCATTGAGTGTCAAGGACTCAACAATACCGATAAATGAGATATTCTCTTCTTTCAAAACGACAATATCACCAACCACTGCATTTATAGAACCCTTGTTGAGAGTGAAGTTAGATTTTTGAGTGACTACCGAATCGATGATCAAGTCAAAGTCAGGACTTACGATTGCATAGTCTTTGTATCTCAGTGAACTTCTATCTAGAAAAATTAGTCTCATATCAGTTACCTAGATACCCTTCCACCATCGTTATCACACACTTTGTATCACCTGTAGAATAAGGAATGAATAGAAGTTCATAGTCCCCTCTTCCCACGAAGATGAAGTTTTCATAAGCAAAGTCTTGGTACTCATAGCCGTCTATCATCCTATCCCCATCGATAATGGTTATCTTCTGCCTTGTTGGGAACGCATCTATCTCAATGGTGCAGTGGAGTGACTCATAATAGATTTTTGCTCTCCCTACTTCCTTACCTTCTTTTGAAATGATTATCTCCGGGTTATTCACATCGCCTTCGATAAGGAATCTCAGTGGTGCTTTAGCGTAACCGTTATTTGTGATCGTCATCTTTCCTTTGTTTGACAATGAATACCTATACGGATACTTGTAGGGATAGACCTTGCCTTCTTTTTTGACATCAATGGTTATTTCTTTTGTAACATCTTTAAACCAATATGAGAGCTTTTTAAGTTTCAGTTCGCTTGTGATTGCATTTGATGTTAGCTGAGCTTTAGTCAGCTCTTCCACTTCGCAGTTGATATATTTCTCATCATCGCTTTTGTAGTAAAGGAATAATTCGGTCGAGTTCTCCAAATACGAAAGAAAGGTCTTATATCCCCTGTATCCATTTAAGAAAGTGAGGGTTAGGGTAATGTCGCTTGTCGGGTTCTTCTCGATGCTTTTGGAATAGGTGTTGTCATAGTCAAGATAGGTATTTTCTTTAACAAAGCCAAGACCAGAGACATCAGAGATGAGGACCTTGCTTTTATAATTGAAAAAGAATGCTTCTCCTTTATCATTTTTGAGATGGAAAGTCCTCATAAGTAATTACCTCCTAGTTTCCTATTTAGCATATCGATATCTATTTCTGGTGATGTTGTGTTGACCGTGATGTTGTTTGTGGTGTTTGTCGTGTTGTTATTTGTTGTTTGGCTATTTTTCCCTTTCTTACTCAAATTGAAAGTATCAGAGAACCAACTACCGACATTAGAAAACCATCCACCCACTTTTTTATTTGCATCTTTAAACCAATTGCCGATGTTCTTTCCAACATTTGAGAACCAACCGCTGACATTATCCCAAGTGCTCTTTGCCCATGATGAGACATTATCGAAAGCACTCTTGCAGAAATCCTTGATTCCATCTACTGCCTTTAGGAAGAAATCCTTGATTCCGTTTCCGATGTTTCCTATCCATTCGTTAAAAGATGAAAAAGAAGAATTAAGCCAATCAAACAATCCTGTGAATTTGTCGCTTACCCAACCGATGGCATTTGAAACGATGTCGACTGAGCCGTTTGCGAATTCATCAAGATTAGAAGAGAATCCATCAAAGATTGAACCAATATTGGAAACGAGCCAATTGATAGCATCTGTTATCCAGTTAATGAGATTTAAGATAGGCTCCAAAAGTGTTGAGATGACTTCTAGTATTGGTGCTAGTGTGTTTTCTAAGACATCTCCAATCGATGAAAGAATAGGTTCAAAAGCACTGAGTATGTCTGTGATAATCTTCAATAATGTTGTGAGTGGCTTAAGAATGACATTGAGTATCGGTTCAAGTGCTTTGAATACTGAAGAGAGAATCGAGATGATGGATTTAAGTACTGTAAATATTGGTTTTAATAGTTCAATGATAATCTTGAGTATTGGTTTTAAGATTTTCACAAGAACACTTACCGCTTCACTTACAAGCTCAATCACCACTTCGATAACATCCATCAAGACATCAAGAATAGACATCAATGGGTCAAGAACACTATCAATCAAACTCAATACTGCATCGATTATCTCTCCTGCTAGGTCAATGAGTATTTCAAGTACTTCTGATATTGGTTCAAGTATCGACTCAATAAGCTCGGCCGCTTTTAATATGATATTTGCTAGACAGTTAACAACTCTTTGAATAAGTGGAATCAAAGCCTGAATTATCGAAACTACCGCATTCAGTACCTTTTCGACAATAGGCATCGTCTTTTCCATCAAATCAACCAAAACATCGATTATGGAATTGATAAGATTCATCAAGACTTCAATTGTCGGTTCGAGTGATTTTAAAAGCCCCATCAAGGATTCAATCACCTTGCTTAAAGCACCTTCCAGCATCTCGATGATTCTTGCAAGCAGTTTTCTGAAGTTCTCATTTTGAAGCAAAAGGACTGCAATTGCAGCAATCAAGCCTACCCAACCAAGAGTTGATAACTTGACTCCAGACCCCACTGCTTTGAGTGTTGAAGAAATAGCTCCAAGGCTTGATTTGAGTTTATTTATTAAAGTCATCACTTTTCCAACGATTGTTAAAGCTGGGCCAAGAGCAGTAATCACTCCACCAACCACAAGGATTATCTTTTTTGTCTTACTGGATAATTCATCGAATCTTTTTATGAGCTCTTTGGCCTTTGGAATGATGGTGTCTTTTAAAAGGGAGACAGCCTTGCTTATCAGTGGTAAAAAAACCTGTGCAAGCTCGTTTTTTAGTGAGTTGAATGCAAGTTTTAATTTGGATATTTCATCAGTGAACTGACCAGCTTTCTCAGCGTCTTCATTGGACACAATGCCTAACTCCTTGCATTCTTTTTTCAAGTTTGATACTTGTTTACTGGATGCGGATAAAAGCTGTGTTAACTCAGTCCCTAGCTTGTCACCGAATATCTCGTTTGCGACTGCCGTCCTTGTTGCTTCGTCTTTTAAGTCGGCTAGTGAATCTCTAATCTTGTTGAAAGCATCATCTGTCGACAAGCCTTCCAGGTCTTTTGCGGTGAGTCCTGCAAGCTTTAGTTTCTCATTGACTGAATCGATATTCCCACTGGCGATGTCGCCAAGAATTGAATTTACTTTTATGAATGCCTTTTGAAGAGAGTTTGCATCTACTGCCAATATCTCTGCCACATACATCCACTCTTGATAAGCCTCGGCGTTTAAATACACCTTTGATGCATTATCTGCTAAGTCATCGGATGCTTTCAAAGACTTATAAGAAAGTGTGGTCAAAGCGGATACTGCACCAGTTATCGGAATGGTTACATACTTGGTGAGATTTGAACCGAGCTTTGATAGCTTGTCCCATTTTACATTACCAAGGTCTACTATCTTCTTTTTAGTGCTTTCAAGCTCACCATTTAGTTTTGAAATATCTGCTTGTGTATATTCGACACTTCTTCTTATCTTATTGAACTCTTCTTGACTGATTGCACCAAGTTTTAAAGCAGATTTGGCTTGTTCCAACTTTTGATTTTGAGCTGTTAATCTTTGCTTTGTCGTCTCAAGAGTTCTATTTAATGCATCCTGTTTCTCCTTCCACAAGGAAATGTTTGTCGGATCATATTTGAGTCTTTGATTGATTGCTTTTAAATCCGCTTGCTGTTCCTTTAATTCTTTCTTTAGTTTATTTAAAGACTCGGTGAGCTCAGTGGCATCTAGACCGAGTTTTATATTCATACCGCTAATCGTTTCCGCCATTAAGCTCACCTCCTATAAAAGAAACCTGTCTATATCTGTTTGAGTAGCAGTTCTTGAGCCGTCTTCGTCAAGCCCCATAGACTCCTTAAACAAATCAAGAAGTTCGAAGTAAGTATCAATCTCAATAAAAAAGGCATCCCTGATTGAGATACCCATTTGTGAAAGATTGAAGATGATGTTGCTTACCGCTTCGTGATTTGACTCACTAGGGATTTGTTTGCTTTCCCTCTTGTTTGCTTTTGCTTTGAAAAAGGCTTGAGAAGACATTAGTAATGTTTTTCATGTCTTCTTCACTGCTGATAATTGAGAAATCGAAGTCATCCAAGAATTCATTGTATGTCTTATCTGAGTAAGGTTTATTCAAGACATAGATAACTTGGAAGAGAATGGCGATGAGTTCAGAAAAATCCCCCATGCCATTTAATCCCCCGCTCAGCTTATCGATATCTTTGAACAAATCAGTACCAAATGTGCTCTTGTAATCGATCAATGTTTTCAAAGACGATCTGATTTGAAGTTCTCTGTTTCCAATTTTAATTGTGCTTTCCATAGTTATTTAATCTCCGGTAATTTTGGCACAGTGGTCAAGAATGTGTCATAGTTATCATCGCCTTTACTAGATGAGACGAATGTGACTAAGTTATCATTTCCCACTTCGATAGGTCTTGCGGTGATATTGAGTGTGATGGCGTTTGCTTCCACCGACTCGCTCTTGCTTTTAGATGATTCGTTGATTGGCGTTACAGTGCAAAGGTAGAACCATACTCTTCTCGCTTTGATGTCCCCTTGAAACTCCATTCCTAAAGAGAAAGTGACTACATCAGCGTTTGCAATCTCGACAAGGTTGCCATTCTCAAGTTTCTTGTATCCTAGAACATCAACCTTGAAATCGTCTGGCACTTCGGTTACTTTAAGCGTGATTGTTCTTCCTGCGTTTTGATTTAAAGTTGCAATAACTGTATCATCTGCATAGATGGGCGTCGAGCTTCCGATGATGTCGCTTGTGAATTCCTGTGCACCGCTTAATGCTTTAGGCTCGGCAAAGGACCACTCACCACTGTCTGATAATGTTGCGATTGAATAATGGACATTTCTAAGTCCGAATGTGATTTTATTGTTTGCCATTTATTATTCCTCCATTTTGATTTGATAAACTCTATTGACTGAGCGGTCGCTGTTGTGTGTCTCACTCAGCAAAGAGAAACATATATCGTTTTTTGATAGCTCTTTTTCTAATTTTTCTTCCAGTTCCTTATCCTTCTTCTTGCTCACCAGGGTTATCTGAATGTTCGATGTGTATCTGATTGGCTTATCGTCAAAAAACAACGATGGTCTTCTTGAAATCTCTTGATAGACAATATAGGGCATCTTAGCATTATCATGATTATCATAGATGTTAGTCCCATAAAACACCTTGCCTTTGAGCAAAGAATCAAGAAGTGAGTAAATCTTTTCTAATTCCATATCATCTTCCCTCGATTATCTTTCTGATGCCTTCCAACATCTTAGGCGTGAATTCATCGTAGGCAGGTCTTAAAAACGGTCTAGCAGGGACATGCATTCCACTTCTATGCTTGAAGCCAAGTTCAATAAGATGAACAAGTCTCCCCTTTGTTTTAGAAGAGATATAAATCACCTTGTTTACTCCGTTTCCGACATATGTCTTTACAAACGAGTCTTTAAGATGTTTAGTGCTATTCCCTTTTGGACAATTTGCTTTTATGTAATCGATGATGTCATCTGCCGCTTTTTCAAGTTCTTCCATTGATTTTGAGATTACTTCTTTTCCATAGCTTTCAACAACTTGTGATAATCTGATTGCTAATTCATCAACTTTGACATTCATAAAGCATCACCAAACTCTCCGTCCACTTGAGTGAAATAAAGTTCGATAAACATGCCAGTGATATAGGTTCTTTCAACCTTGTATGTCTTTCCATTTATCTTGGCGTATTTTTGATTGCCGTAGGATTTGAAATAGATCTTTACTTTGAATTCATAAGTGACACTGAGTGAAACGGAAGAAACATACTCATTAGACGTGATTGAAAGCAAAGTCCCCATCACTTCTTTTCGATTTGTCGCTTCTTGGTGCTTGACTCCGATTTCATCAACGATGCTCACAACTGAAAAAAGAGTGATTTTTGTATTTGCGGAATTTGGAAACATCTACTTGCCTCCCTTAGTAAGTAAGGCTTGCCTAACTAGTAAATCAAAGCTTGATGGTAGCTCTTTTACACTGCCGTCAGTCTTAAATCCAAAGTATGTCTTCACATAGATGAGTATCAAGCCTTTGACCAGTGAATCGTCGCTTTTTGCCGTTTCCATAGACAAGCCCATGGAGACAAGAAGGGTCTCACACGAGCTGATGTGAAGGTTGATCTCATCATCTGCAAAGGTGTCACTTTCATTTAACATCAGTGCCTTTTTTATCTCGCTTAAGAATTGATTCTCGTCTCTCATAGCTATTTACCTACTTTGAAGAAGGCGTGGATTTTGTTTCGCCAGTTTTCTTCTTGATCCTTAAGAAGCCATTGAACCCGACGACATTGCCGCCTGTGAAGACGGAAGACTTGTAGCAGATGATGCCATCCTTGAACTTGTAGTCTGTTGATTTGGCGATTTCGACAGGAGAGAAGATAGGGACTTCATAGTTGGTCAAAGCACCATAGGCCATGCAGTAATCACCAACAGTAGTATTAGGATCAGAGATAGCCTTGCAGTTGGAGTTGATGATATAAGGGATTCCATCGATGGTACTTGCTTGATAGTCGATTGCGTGGACCTTTCTTCCTTCTGGTGTTCTAAGTTTAGCAAAGGCTCTCAAATCGTTCTTGTTTAAAATCAAGACTGCACCGCCTTCGACTTCTTCATCCCCGCCATAGGCGAATACAATGTCATCAAGGGTTGTATCGGTAATTTCTGATAATTCGAGTGGTTTAGATTCACTGAGTGCCACTGCTTTTTCAGAGAAGATGCCAGTGAAAGTGTTTGAAGTACCAAGCCCTCTTAAGATTTGTTCAGAGATTTTCTTTCTCAAGGAGACGTTGATGTTCTTCAATACTTCCGCTTGATAAGGAATGGATGGGAGTTTTTCAAGCTCTTCAGTGATTTCACTATAGGCAGTTACTTTGACCTTGGTGATGGTGCAATATCCGAATTTTGGCTCGGTTTCATTATACGCACTTCCTTCATCAGTCAAGCCTGCAGTACCATGCGATTTAACGAAACTCTTTGTGTATGTCTCGCCACCAATCAAATTGACCACTTTGACTTTGTCGACAAGCGTAGAAACTTCAGAATATGGAACAGGTGCAAGGTCGCCATCTACATGATTTGGAAGCAAGATTTCATCGCTGGAGACAGTGATAGTTCTATTTTCTTTCAAGTCGATGCCACGCTTTTCTAACATCTCATCGTCCATCGATTTCCTTTCCATCTTGATGGGATTGATGATGGTCTTGTTAGCGATATTCATCTTGGTTTCAATTTGTTTTCTCTCTTCTTGGAGCATGTCACATTCTTTGCTCATCGAAATGAGTTTCTCTACATCCTTTTCTTCTTCGGATGCTTTTCTAATTTCTTCTAATCTTGAGTTGATTTCACTCATTCTTGCGTTTAAATTCATCTTTAATTTCCTCCTAGTAATTTGTTTTGATTTGAATTTTAAACTTTAAGATTTCTGCTTCCTTTTTCGCTTTTTCCATATCCATAGCCTTGAGTTCGGTATCCACCAAAGCCAAGGAGCGAGACACGGCAATCGAAGTTTGATCATAAGCAGGTAAGTCGACAACGCTCACATCAAAGAGCCTATCAATACCCGTGATGGTTCTTTTTGGAATACTGCCGCTTCTATCAATCTTCTGAGAGCTTACCGTGAAAGCAAAACTCATCTTATCTAAAAGTCCAGCTTTGACCATCTTGTAGATATCCTTGTTGGATTCTGTATCGATGAGTTCGGCACGGACCTTTAAACCAATGTCATCTACCACAAGCTGCAATGATTTGTTTCTTGTCCTTGCAATTATCAAATGCGAGTCGTCGTGGTTATATTTCATAGGGACATCTTTCATATTGGCGTTAGTCAAAGCATTTCTATCGATTGACTCGATAAAGCCGTTATCTTCATCGCCAATCAGTGTCTCCTTATCAAAAACTAGTGCGTATCCCTCAAGAATCATCTTGTCATCTTCTTGGTTTTTAAGTTCGATACTAGCTAGTCTATTTTCAATCTTTGTCTTGTCCATTTTCGTTTCCTCCATTGTTATCTTCACCCACTTGATAGGTGTTGGCCTTGCTTGCATCTACATAGTTAAGGGATTGAAGTCTCTTGTCCCCACCTTCTATTGGTTCAAGCCCAAGCAAAGCTCTTGATTCGTTTAAGCTCATTATCCCAAGCCCCATAAGTTTCTCGATTGCACCGACCTTCGTGTTCCATGATGCATATTGGAGCCTTTCCGAGAAGAAGATGATTTCCTCTCCCCTTTCAAGCTGATTGTCGGTCAATAGCCCCAAAGAGAAAGCTTCGCTAAGTTGAATGGCAAGTGGCTCAATTGTCGACTCGTAGAAAGAGTTGTATTCGTCCTCGTTGTAGTTGTTCGAGAATATCGCCTTTGACACTCCATAGTAATCGAGTATCTTGCTCTGAACGAAATCCAGTGTCGTCGATTCCACCACCTTGGGGTCTGCGGTTAGTGGAACATACTCTGCTTTGGTGTCCATTGGAACTATCGAACTATCGCCTTCAGTTGCTTTTAAGATTGCCCTTTGGAATTCATCTAGTTGTTTCATCTTGTCGCTTTCTTTGAGCATTCCGTTTATCTTCAAGATACCTTTGATTTTAAATGACGTCTGAATGGCGGCATTCACACCTTGAAGAAGAGCGTCGTTTGTTTTGACCGTCTTTAAAAGGGCATCGTGGTCACCTTTGGAATTAGAGCCACCAAAGAAATCGTTCTTATAAAAGAATCTTCTGAGATGGATGATGTTCTCAGTCGGTATCTCATAACTAGTCCCATCATCAAAATAGAATTTGTAGGTATGGCTACCATCTTTATATTCAATCGGCTCGACGATATTTGGATTCAAAGGATACAGTCCCTTGAGCGTGAAGTCTTTCCTGTCGTAGAGTGGGTAGATGAATGCATTGTCATTTAAAAGAAGCAAAGACACCACCTTGTAAAGGAACTGATAAGGAGTCATTAGCTCGTTCGGTTTCCTTTTTAAGCAGAAAGTGATTGAGCCATTCTTCTCGCTTTGGATTCCGTTTCCGTCTACTTTGATGTATCTGCCTTTGAGCTTGGCACACTGCGATGCAATTCTATCGATGCAAATCATCACCACATCGCTTTTCAAGACGCTGTCGCCAAAAGGAACAAGAGGAATCTCAAGCCCGTGGACCATCTTAAAGCCTGTTATCGGATCGTTAGATTTGTTTTTTCTTTTGAATAACCCCATTTACTTTCCTCCTAGCTTTGCATGTTCTCATACTCTTTTGTGTATCTATTCAAGACGGCATAGGCTATGATCAGTGCAACCGCACCGTCTATTCTCTTAAATCTTGAATTAACCTTGCTCGGCTGTATGTTTCCGTTGATATCGACTTTCGCTTGGGTGTTAGCCAAACACCACTTCAACACAGGATTGTTATCATAGATGACATCCTTGTTCTTGATATCGGCTTCCAGTTGTTTCATCGGCTCGGATAGCGTATATACTCCTTGCCTAATCTTCTCTAGTGTGAACCCTGCTTCTTCCATCTCATCCACCCAGTACTGCGAGTTCCAAGGGTCATAGCCAACCCACAAAGGCCTTATCTCAAAATCCCTTGCCATATGAAGAAACCAATCGGTTACCTTCGAGAAGTCGTTCTTGTTTCCATCGGTAAGAGTTATGAATCCTTTCTTTACCCAGATGTCATAGGGGACGCTATCTTCTTCGATTCTTTTCTCTAGCACTTCACTTGGCATAAAGAAATGAGGGATTACATACTTCTTCTTGTCCTTGATGACAACTATAACCGCTGCCGTCAAATCCGTTGTGGAAGATAAATCAACTCCTGCCACCGCATAAGAATCTCGAAGAAACTCAATGTCGAATTTAGTCTCGTTATTTAGCTCATCGAACGTCAGCCAAGTGCCACTTTCAAGTTGCTTGATGTTGTAGTCTTTACATAGCATGGTCAGCCTTGTCGATAAGTCGTTTTTGGCTTTGTTCATGATGTCTTCTAAATAACTTGTCGTCTTAACCTTGCCAAGCGATGGGTTTGATTTTTGCCATGATGATTTATCAGTGTAGATTTCGTTTTCGCTGTCTTGCGTGTAAAGCCAAGGGAGTACTCTTTCATCGTCTATCTCGCCTTTTATCATCTTCCTAGCGTATTCGAGTTTCTTGTCTAAAAAGCCACCGACGACATTACCTTCAGTTGTGATAATGAAAATCAGTGGTTCTCTCTTAGTTGATTGCGACTGCTTGATGGCATCGTAGACTTTTGAGTCTGTCATTTGATGAACTTCGTCTATGCACCCTACTTCGATGTTGTAGCCGTCAAGGTTTCTCGATTGGCCAGAGAGTTTCTTGATTTTGTTTTTCGTCTTCGGGGAGTAGATATAGAAGATGTTCTTTCTGCTCCTGTTGGTTTTTGAGAGTGCCTTGGATTGTTCTCTCATGTTGTTTATCTCTTCGAAGAGAATGGATGCTTGATCGTTGGTGTTTGATGCACAGACAATATCGACACCACCTTTTGAAAGGAAGAATTCCGCCAAGTCAATCCCAGCAACGAATGTCGTCTTTCCGTTTTTTCTAGCAATAAGTAAGATGACTTCGTTAAACCTTCTCAAGCCTGTATCTTTGTATTTGAAGCCATAGGCAGTTTGGAGTACCGCTTTTTCCCATAGCTGAAGGATGAAAGGCTGACCATTGAATGGCGACTTTGTGTGCTTGCAGAATGTTTCAATGAAGTCAATTCTAATTTGCCCCGGTTTCTTATCGAAGATGTATTTCGGATTGCCTAAGTCTTTTACCAGGTTATCCAAAACGACCTTGAGTTCATTACCGACGATGATGTTCCCTTGTTTGATTTCTTCGTAATACTCAAGTAGGTAGTTCATTAACTGTCAGTCGCCCTTTTCACGAACTCATCAAACTCATCGTCTTCGACATCATTGACACCACCAAGAATCGTATTCAGGGTTTTGATGATGTTTGAGTAAACCGATATCGATTGCAAATAGGCTTTATAGGAAAGAGTTATCCTCATATTCCCCTTGTTGCTGATTTGGGTAGAACCGCTTTTTCTAATCGAGCTTTCCAGTGCATCTAGTTCAACTTTCAGAAATGCTGCTTTTCTAAGCAGTTCATCTACGAGCTTAAGTTTGTATTCATTGCAACTAAAAAAGAGGCCCTTGAGTCTCTCGTATTCGATGTTCGCACTTTCTTTCTTATCCATAATTACCTCCGATATTTGCACTTATTTGCCCTGTGTGGGGCTTTATTCTTTTTCTTGGATAAACAATCAATAAGTATCAAAAAAGCCAACCTGGGCCGTTTGCGTGGCTTTAGTTGGCTAGTTTCTTTATTTGTCGTCATCCATTATTGGTATAGAACTTATAATCTTGTCTTGTTCGTCTTTATTTATCCCGATGCTCTCGAGTGCTTCCCTTGTTCCACAGGTTGGACAAATGGGTGTAAGGTTATCGACTCTTGAGATAGCAGGATGCCCTTTATAAGCCTTGCGACATTTAGGACAGATTTTTAGTTTGTTATCATTTGCCATTTTTGATTCCCACCAAGCTAAATTTGTATGCAGTAAATAAATAGTCGGTGTTGAAACCGAAGTCCTTATATCCACCAATGCAAATATTCATGTAGATGTCGTTTGGAATTCCAAGCTTTCTATCTTCATGCATGATGTATATTAGTCCTTTCGAATTCTCAACATTGTCATCTTTCTTTTTCACTTTGACTTCAATGAGCTTTCGATAATAGAAGGTTGGATAGCCTTCATAGATATCAAGCTTTGATAAGTCATCTTCACTGATTTCAAATACCCCAAGTGGGACTTTGCATCCTTTTTCTTTCTCGATTGTTAAGTACGAGCCCGTCTTGCTGCCTTTAAACATCAAACGGTAGTCATCGAGAACTGCTGTTCCTACCACCTTTGAGTCTTTGCACCTTCTCTTCATTTGGGATAGGTTCAAATTAGAGCCATATGCCAAGTAGTACATTTTCTCCATTGCCGTTTCCTCCTATATTCTAGTCATTGCATTTGTGGGTCTTAAGCCACTTCTGAAACTTGCATCGCCGCTTAGGTTCTTTGTTAACGTCTCCCTTGCGGTCTTGAACTCATCGCCGATGAAACCGAGCCTTAATAACCAAGTTCTCATAGCGTATTTCGGATTCTCGTTTTGTTGTGGTTTGAACGATGCACCTTTGACTTCCTTTGCCATCTCAGATAAAGCCAAGCAGAACTGGATGTATGATTTAAGTTGACCGGCGTGGAGTCCGTTTTGCTTGCCGTTGGATGGTCTTTTGAACTCGAAGCATCTGAACTCGATCGTCCCTTTGGTGAAGGTGGCATGGAAGTTTAGGATGTGGTATCTACTTCTGTTGTAGTGCATCGTTCTTCCGTAGTCTTCATCCTGGCTCTTGTACCATACATCGGCAAATTTGCTCATTGTCTTGGGTTTCTTTTTGTTGACTTCAGTTAGGAATCTTGGATCGACTGTCTTGCAGTATCTATCGATTCGATTGTGGTCGATTCCGAGTGCCTCAATTATCAAGCTTTCGTGACTTGCCATGATGTTTGTAAGGTTTCTTAGCGTCTTTGGCGTATGCCTGTTGGCTCCGATGTGAATGTGAACTCCGCACATTATCGATGCATCGCTTTTGGCACCTGCTTTTCTTAGGATTCTAACAATCTCTTGTAAGTCTTCGATGTCTTCGTATTTGAGGATTGGCGTCACCATTTCGCATTTGTGATAATCGTCTCCTGCAATTGAAACATCCTTTTGAAATTTCCAAATCCTACCTTGATTGTCTTTGCAAGCCCAACTGCTGTAACCATAAAGTGAGTTTGAATCGTAGGCTTGAGTCCCAAAGTACTCGGCTACAAGTCTTGCTGCTTTCTCTCTAGTGATGTTGTTCATCTCGATTTCGACTCCGATGGTTTGTTTCTTCATCTCTTCGATTTGTCTTTCATTTTTTCTTTCATATTCGTGTCCTCCTTGAAGGGTTCTTTTTCCCTTCCTTTTGTCGTGTATATTAATCACTCTAAAGGAACACGATAGCAAGTTTATTGTGTATCTTTTTTATATATCTTTGTTATATAAACTCACCGCTTTTTATAGCTCTTTCCCATCTTTGGAAAGCATCTTGATTTGTCTGATTGTGCCATTATGAAATAAGCCGATTGCATAATCGACAGACTCATTCTCGGACCATTTCAAAGACTTTGTGTAATAGTCGACAAGTATGTTCATTCCAGTAAGCGATGTTTCGTATTTCTCACAAGCTTTGAAGAGCCTATTTCTTTCTTTTGACAACACTTCAAATTTGTCAACTTCAGAAATGAGAGCACAACCGCCCCAAGTGCCATGGATTTGGTTGTTATCATCAATAAAGAGAACTTTACCAATCTTGCCAGTGTATTGCGGTTCTTTCTTCATCTCTAGGATTTTGATATAACTTCCAATCTTGATTTTATCCATCTTGATTACCTCCTTTTCCGTATGTATTAATCGCTCTAAAAGAGTCAAATATCAACTTGTAAGCAAAAGAAAAGAGCAGCAATCAAGCCACTCTTGTATCATCTTGAGTTTACTCAATCCATTTTCCCAACTTTTGAGTTTTCAAAATTTTAGCCCCACGCATTTCTGAGGTAGGGGCGGACGGTACCTTGCAAGTGTTTAGAAAATCGAGACCGGGGGATGGCAAAAAACAAAAAGCCACCGCGAAGATGGCTTCCAACCGACGTATCCCATTCATCGGTTTTAAGTAAAAACAAAAGGAATACCTATATTATTAGCAATTTCAGTCAGTCTCCCAAGGACTACTCTTGAATTTCTTTTTCAAAGACCATTAAACAAAGGAAAAAAAGGCCATCCGAATAATTCTCTATTCTCATAGTATGCAGTCTCCACCCATCATTAGAATATTTGTCTAGGTTCTTTTGAATCTCTTCATTGAAACCATCGCATTTTTTATTAGCAGATGTATTCATAGACTCATCCACTTTCTTGAGAAAACCTTTAAAGTTAAGTGGCTTTACATCTGATCCAAAAGGATTGTATACAACCTGGACGCTCTTGTATTCGTACTTCATTAAAATAGCACCTCTACCTTGCCAGTTATAGCAGTTGTACCACCATAATAATCAGTAAACCTACCCTGATTTACTATTTGCCCACACCCTGAAATACTTAATTTTAACATCTTTGTGGATGTTGATTCTGAGGAAGTTGAATTCTTATAAGTAAGTTCAACATTATAAAATTTGCAAAGTGAAGATCCAACAAAATTCCAAGTGTATACAACAGTACCATAAGCTGCATCACTATTATCTCTCACATAATAAACAGTAATATATGTTTCCCAATTATCCAATGTCAGATCAACTAACGCACCTTTCATTAGATCATCCATCGTCTTTTCGGCTGAGGTTGAAGCTGATGGGTAATAATATCCAACTCTAGAATCTTCCTTTGCACAACTAAACAACAAAAACAATGGCAGTACGCCAAAAAGAAATTTCTTTCTCATATATGATTTCTCCCCTTATATTGGAAATATTATACCATTGAAAAGTTGCTATTTTCATTTTTTCACCATATTCCCATCCGAATCGAAGCAATAGTCTTTAGTATCTGTGAACCTTTCATGTTCTTTATTGTGGCAGTCTTTGCAAAGGAGCAAGAGATTATCTTGATTGATGCTAATTGTTGGATCATCTACATTGTCCGGTGTCAGATGGATTATGTGATGGACTTCGGTTCCGATATTTCCGCACTTCTCGCACCTACCGCCAGCCGAAGCAATCTTCATAGCCCTTGCGATCTTCCATCTGTCGCTTTTGTAGAACTTCCTAATCTTGTCGTACTCGCTTGGCATAGGTCGAATTCATATAGGCTTTGATGATGTGTGCCTTGTTGGTTCTCTCCCACGGAACCTTGATATCGTTTCTTCCGATGTGCCCAAACTCCGCCAACTTCCTATATTGGATATCCTTATTCAAGATTTCCGTTTTCATCGACTTAGGAGTGAAATTGAATAGCTTAAGCACCATCTCCTTAATTTGGCCATCATCGTATTTGGATGTCCCAAAGGTGTCGATGTTAACAGCTACTGGTTTATCGATCCCAATAGCATATGCCACTTGAACCTCGCATTTATTAGCAATACCAGAAGAGACGATGTTCTTTGCCACATATCTGGAATAATAAGCCCCTAACCTATCAACTTTGCTTGCATCCTTGCCGCTGAAAGCCCCACCGCCATGACGACCGATGCCACCATAAGTGTCGCAGATGATCTTCCTGCCTGTGATTCCGCTATCCGCAAACGGACCGCCAATCTCAAACTCGCCAGTAGGGTTTATAAAGATCTTTGTTTCTTTTGTCATCAGCCAACTAGGGATAACCTTATCGATGCATTCTTCCTTGATTACTTTAGTGTAGATATCTCTAGATAAGCCTTTCTTTGTTTGCTGGGAAACAACGATGGCAGTGATTGATTTAGGTTTGTCTTTATCATCATACTCAACGCTTACTTGGCACTTCCCGTCGCTTAAGAACATATCTTCTTTTTTAAGTCTTAGTTCATTCATTTTGATGGTGATGTTTCTGGCTAAGACAATGGGAAGTGGCATGAGTTCTTTATCTTCATTAACGGCATAGCCATACATGATCCCTTGGTCGCCTGCACCATCTCTGTCTATTCCCAAGGCGATATCACTAGACTGTTTGCTGATTTCTTGAATCACTTTGAATTTTGTTTCATCGTATCCCAAATCGTGAAGGGCACTTTTAGCAACCATCTCATAATCCACTTTGGCGTTTGTGGTGATTTCGCCTGCCAATACCACCAACTCGTTTTTGATCAGGGTTTCGATTGCCACTCTTGAGTTTTCATCTTCTTTCAAACATGCATCCAAGATGGCATCGCTGATCTCGTCGCATATCTTATCTGGGTGCCCTATGAACACCATCTCGCTTGTCAGAATCTTCATTTTTCGTATCTCCTTTCAGACTAGTTTTTCCGGGTCTTACTCTCTTGTAGAAATTTCAATCTCGTTGTCGAAGTCATAGATTTCAGAACCTTTTTGTTCAATTCCATTTCTAATGCAAATCACATCATCGCTGTTTCCCTTGGCTTTGACATATCTTCTTACGATGGCCGATGCATACTTCTCATCTAATTCCATAGTGAAACATGTCCTATCAGTCTCTTCACAGGCGATGAGAGTCGTTCCGCTACCGCCGAATAAGTCGATGATCAAATCCTTGGGCCTTGAAGAGTTTTTGATGAGATAGGAAATGAGTGGCACTGGCTTTTGGGTTGGATGGAGTTCGTTTTTCTTTGGCTTATCGAAGGTGAGCACACATTTCTGCTTCCTGTCGCTGTACCAATTGTGGCTCGCACCCTCTTTCCAACCGTAGAAACATGGCTCGAAGTCCCAGTTGTAATCCTGTCTTCCCAAGGTGAACTGACCGTTTTTGCTCCATATGAGCTCTTGTCTGGGGCTGAGTCCGTTTTCTTTGAGTGCGGTCTCGAAATTGATGTGTTCCCTTGTGGCAAAGAACTCATAGATGCAAGCCCCAGGTTTCATCGATTTGGAAATGTTGGAAAACGCCTTGGAAAGGAAAGAGAAGAACTCATCTTTACTCATGTTGTCGTTTTTGATTTTCATCCCCGTACCGCCTTCATAGTCGACATTGTATGGAGCGTCGGTAACGCAAAGGTCTGCATACTTTCCTTCCATCAAAGCATCAACATCGCCAGTCGTGGTATCTCCGCACATGAGCCTATGCCTTCCGAGTTTCCAAATGTCGCCACTTTTGACGAATGCTTCTTTTTCAAGTTCGGTGTCGGCATCGAATTCGTCGTCTTCAGGAAGTTCTTTCATTTGGTCCAGCAAATCTTCAAAGCCGAAGTCGGACATATCGAGCTTGATTTCCCCAAGTTCAATTTTGAGTTTGTCCAAGTCCCAAGTTGAAAGCTCGCTTGTCTTGTTGTCGGCCACGCGGAACGCCCTTATTTGGTCGTCTGTCAAATCATCTGCTTTGATGCAAGGGACTTCTTTTAGGCCGAGCTTAAGTGCTGCAAGTCTTCTGGTGTGCCCGCAAACGATCACATTGTCCTTGTCGATGATGATAGGGTTCTTGAATCCGAATTCCTGTATGGACTTGGCGACAGCATCAATAGCATCATCGTTGATTCTTGGGTTGTTCTCATATGGCTTGATATCAGCTAGATTCATTTGTGTCACTTGCAATTGGCTCATTCAACCATTCCTCCTTCTGTTGGTTCAGTCTTTTCTCCATCAATTTGAGTTCGTCGTACTTGTCGCTGTACTCATTTCCGCAGTGTTTGGTGAGCAAGTAAACGATGGCTTTATAGTTTGGACCTACCATCTTCTTGACCCTGTTGACCTTTCTTTTCTGCTCACCGCTTTTGCCACCATCAGTTATGTCTTGGGTCTCGGTTATCTCCTCATATCCCAAGGCTAGTTTCATCATCGAGTCAATCAGTTCTCCTTTGAGCTCTAGCTTGGGAATCGTGAATGCCTCGTCGAAATCCGGATGTTTCTTTCTCAGTGAGATGACCGTCTTCTCAGAGAGTTTCAAGCTCTTTGCTATCTCTTGCTTGGTGGCTAGATGCTTGATGCTTTTCTTGACGAATGAAATGACATCGTCGAGTTGATTGGTTCTCTTCCACATTTCGTATGTGTCTTCGCTTATCCCATTTTGTTTTCTCCTTTCAAATTCCTGAATATCGCAGCAAGGCAATTTACCACTATCGAGTTGCCAGCCATCTTGTATAGCTGCGTCTCGGATACACCACTAGAGAAAGCGATATCGATATCTTCGTCTTTCCATCCCATCAGTCTCCAGCATTCCCTTGGTGTAAGTCTTCTAAGAGATATGAGTTCTTTTGGATCATCGATTACCACTGCTATGTCGCTTGGCGATGTCTTCAAGGTCGGAATCTTGTCTTTTTGGACCACTCCCCTTTTGGCTTGAGTCCTGTTAGTGTAGATTCCATCTCCTACATGAGCCAAGGCATATCCTTTCTTGGTGTTTTCGGGCACTATCACCACATTGTCTTTTGTGACCGTAGTCAGTGCATTTGTCACCTTGTCATTCCTTACTTCCAGCCTTTGGGAGTATTTGCCGCGTTCGTTCTCTCTGCCACGGATTGCGGAACACACAGGCTCGATGATGAAAGTATCGGTCGCCCTGCTTCCCGGATGGGTCGTGATAGTCCATGCATAGTCATCATCTTTCCCTTTTGGTCTGAATCTCAAGCCGCGTATCAAGCCGTTTCTATTCTTCATCGATGAGAAGCAAGTGATGAGTCTGTCGCTAAGATAGTATTTCTCATCGACATCGCTCTCCAGTAAGTCGCTTAGCTTTGTTTCGAGTGGAACGGTCTCAGGAAAGATAAACTCTTCATTGTCAAGAATGGAGATGCAGAATACCCTTTCGCGGTTCTGTGGCACTCCATAGTCTTTGGCATTCAGCACCTTGTAGAAATTCTTGTATCCCAGGCTTCCCAAGTAAGAGCACCAACTATCGAAGTATGGCTTGAACCTTTTGGAGACGAGATTCTTCACATTCTCCAAAAGAAGATATTTTGGAAGTTCATCACTCTTTTTGGAAATTTCAAGCAGCCTTTGGACTTCCCATAGCAACGAGCTATTGGTACCACTGCCTTTCTCCAAGCCTTTGAGTCTTCCACTGACTGATATGTCGGTACAAGGAAACGAATAGGTCCACATATCGGCTTTTGGGAGTTTCTCTATTTGTGTGATGTCCCCAAGGTTATTTGTTTTGCCGTATAGAGTCTCATAGACCTTGATGGCATATTTGTCTATCTCGCTGATTGCAACTACATCATGAGCGATATTAGCCGTCTCCAGTGCCTTTCTTTGTGCTCCGATGCCGGAGAATAGTTCGATTACTTTTAGCATTGGCTCTTCTCCTTTCAGGGCATGAAAAAAGGCCAAAGACCACTGAGATCCTTGACCTGTAATTTCTTGGCTTTTTGCCTAGTATAACTATACCATACCTAGAGACTATCAAAGACTATTATGAACTATCACTGACTATCATCTTCTGATGAGTCATCAACTTGCGTGGTTTCTTTGATTTCAAGCAGTTCCAATGCGGTCCTATGCCATCTATATACAGTGGCTATAGAGCAATAGCAAAGCGATGCAATCTCCTCCCACTTTTTCCAATCGATGTAGCGGTAAATTAGAACTCTCTCAAGCTCGTCGACATGAATGTTTGAAATAGCTTCTTCAATCTCGGCTTTGGCTTGAACTAGTTCTTTCTCAAGCTTTGACAACTCGGTTTCTGCTTCAATCTTCTTGTAGACCCATTTGACGAAAGGTGCATCGGTATTCCTATTGGGGTTTGTTCCGATTCTCTCTTCGAATGTCATGCCGTTTACCGCATAGCTTCTCTCTTCACAGAAATCGATGTATTCTTTTTTCTTCTCGATTCTAGTTTGGATGTTGTGGTATCTGGAAAGGAACTCAATCTTCTCCATCGTGTGCGTCCTCCGCAATCTTTGGTAGGATGTTGATCTCGATTTGAATTCCCGCCGGTTCATCTGACCACATCTTCTCAATTGTCTCTTTCACCACTTGTGCATCGTCTATCCAGAAACCTAAATCGGTCATGCAGTCTTTTAGCATCTTCTCCAGGTTATCGGTATCGGGTTTGGTGATTTTCCACTCGTTGTGTTTATGTCTGCCTTTTGGGAATCTCCAAGTGCTATGAAGTTCAAGCGGCCCTTCCATTGGTTTGGTTGGTTTGAATGTCCTAAGATGTTTGATGAGAGTGCTCTTGGCTTTTTGAACCTTGGGCGGTTTATAGAATCTAGGCTTTCCGTTCACCACTGAGACCTTCTGCATTTGGGCGGTTGCTCGTGGTGGGTCAAGCAGTAAAAATATTTTCATGTTCGAATTCTCCAATTTTCTTTTTTTCTTTTTCTTTTTTCCGACTCTCGTCGTCGGCAAGGACAGTGAAGACAGGTACCGTAAGGACCAAAGGCAATGCTCAGCCTTTGTCTTTACTACCTGGCTGTCCTTGGGCACCTTGCTATTTATGTAATAAATAGGATTTTTGTCACAAATGTCATTCGCTAGTTTTTTTAGAAAGTTTGACTTTATTTCTTATGACGGCAAACTCAGGATTTTCTTCGATGTAGCGTCTTACTGTCCTTGTCGAAATTCCAAGATAATCAGCCATCACTTCGATCTTCACACCGGTGCCATCAGTGTTGTTGACTTCATAGGCATCCATCAAGCTTTCTTTTCTAATGTCCTTGTGCATAACTTTTGCCTCTGGCTTATCGCCTTTAGCGTATTTACCATCAAGCTCGTTTCCGGCCAAGACATGGAGTGGGTATTTGAACCAGCATCTCCTTGTCTTTGGCTTCTTGAACTCACGGGTGATGAACTCCACTTGCCATGCACTGTCTCCTGAGTCGTCATCCAGATATTGAAGTCTGAATTCTTCATCTAGCTCAAGCTCAATGAAGTCCATGATGGCATCTGGATCACGGGAGAACACGCCTGAACCGCTGCTTCTATCCTGAGCACTCTTATAGCCTTGGGTTCCCTTTGAGTGGTGATGGGCATAAATGATGGTGGCACCTAACTGATCGCAGATCTTATCAAATTGATTGCAGAACTGAGCCATCTCAGTGGCATTATTCTCATCTCCGGTTATGACTTTGTAGATAGGGTCAATTATAAAAACGTCTATTCCCTTGCCTTTGTATTTCTTAACGAGCCTTGGCACAAGCTCATTAAGCGGCTTGGCCTTTCCGCGGAGATTTAACGCTATGATGTTGTCCGATGGATTCTTGACTCCAAGAGATGCATACACATCGATAAAACGTTTGATGGTCGACGCCCTGTCTATCTCGAAATTGATGTAGCAGACCTTGCTTTTCCTGCATTGAAAACCTAAGAATTTGAGACCTTCCGCAAAGCAAATGGAAAGTTCGATAAGTGCAAAGCTCTTGCCCGACTTGCTTGCTCCGCTTAAAAGCAACTTATGACCTTTCCTCAGCACTCCTTGTATGATTTCTGGTGCTAATTGTGGTGGTTTTTTGACGATTTCCGATATGTTATCTTCGACTAGTTCTTCCTCGTTTAGTGACTCAATCCAATCATCATAGCTTTTTGGCCCAAGATTGATTCCAAGGAGCGTCTGCTCCATCCCGTTTCTTGTCACTCCTGGCATTCTAGACATCCTGTTTTCATCTTTGTTCTGGGTATCAAAAACGAGCCCTTTGTCTTTCAAAAATGAATATAGGAAATCCAATCTTTGCAAAAACTCAGCCTTGTCCTTGGCATCGATATGAACCACCGCATGGAGGCTTTTCCCACCACTGTATACAAGCGTGGCAATAGGGAGATTGAGTCTTTCATAGGCTTTTCTTTGCTCTTCCAAAGAGATGTCGTCACATTCGATTAGAGTGTATCTATAACTTGTTACATTCTCTTTCTTGACGCCCATTCCATCGATTGGGTTTATTCTTATCCACGCACCAGCTTCCTTTTTCCAATCGCCTATCGTGGCCCCCAAGTCATCCGGGTATTTATCAAGCGAATCAATAAGCTCTTTTTGTGTCCTGTCGAACACCCCGCGCCGTGGTTTCCATTTCCCGTCTTTGTCTTCGAATGAGTCGTTGGTGATGATTCCTACATACTCATCCGGCTTGAATAATGTTTCTAAATATAGTTTCAATTGTTCGGTCGGTGAAATCTTATTCTTTTTGGCTTCTTCGCCATCGCATTCGATCACGTCATCCCACTCCAAAGGCAAATTCAAAGAAGTAATCCTACTAGATAGATATCCATTCTCTTTGGCCATTTGGATGATTGTGGCTCCTGTCACTGGATTAGAAGAGCCTGTGAAACTCTCCCATTTTCTATCGCATTCGCCTTGCTTGTATCTTTCATCGGCTTTTGACCAATTGTCCCACACCGCACACGAAAAACCCTCCTGTTTGAGGGAGAGCCCGACTTTCAGCCAGTCCGTGTATGTGAGTGTCTTAGGATCGATGTAGTTCAATGCTTCCAATATATTGTTTTTGCTTTCCATAATCTTTCTCCTATGGCGTGTATGTCTTTGGATCTATTCCATGTGGGACAAACCATCTATTAGCTGCCATTCGATTTATCATCTTGTTGGCTGAATCAAAGCTCCAAACACCGACATGTTTGAATCCTTTGCTTTCCAAGAACCTTATTTGCTTTGGAGTGGCTAGCCCTTCTAGATAACGACTTTTAAGCTTGTCGATGATGAGAGATGCCTTGCCCGCATTTTCTACCGTGTCTGGCAGGATTCCATGCTTTTCAAGGTAGTCTTTTTGCTTATCGGTAACAGGTCCCATCTCCCAAGGGAATGTAGGTTCGTATCTGGCCAAGTCTTCCGCCTCGATACTGAATGCATATTGGATGGGGTCGACAAGTCCTTTCTTTCTTTTCTTCATCGCCTCAAGCTCTCTGGCAAGCGATTCTTCTCTTTCTCTGACGATATCCTTTTCAACTTGCTCGTTTGCTTGAATCAAGTCGATGCCGACACCGCTAGCAATCATCTTCTTGTCTATTCTTTCAGCGATATCCGAATCTTTGGAAATAAGTGCAGATGGCCTGCAAAGGTTGTGCTTCTCAGTCATCCAAAGGAAATCGAGCAAGAGCAGATCCTTCTTTCCAGTCTCTGGCGATAGTCTCATCCCTCTTCCTACCATTTGCTGGTAGAGTGCACGAACCTTAGTAGGTCTAAGCACGACAACGCAGTCAATCGATGGCTCATCGAAACCTTCAGTCAAGAGCATTGAGTTACATAGGACATCGTACTCACCGTTATGGAAGTCGTTTAGGATCTTTTCCCTATCCTTGGAGGTGCCATTCACTTCAACTGCTCTTAGCCCATGAAGATTAAGTAGTTCACAAAATTTTTGCGAGGTCTTGATAAGCGGCAGAAAGACGATGGTCCTTCTATTCTTGCAGTATGTGAGCATCTCATTGGCTATTTGATTAAGATATGGCTCTAGGGCGTTTCCAATCTCGCCAGCGTTATAATCACCTTGAGATACGTTTACATCCTTGATATCTAATTGGAGTGGGATAAGTTGTGCTTTCACCGGGGATAGATAACCATCTCTGATCCCTTGTGCAATTGTGTATTCGTAGGCCTTGGAGTCGAAGAATTGACCTAGATTTCTTTCATCGCTTCTATCGGGTGTTGCGGTCACGCCCAAGATATTTGCTTTATCAAAATGCTTAAGGATGGTCTGATAGGAATCACTCATTGAATGGTGACCTTCATCCACGACGATTGTCTTGAAATAATCATTTGGAAATTGGTGGAGCCTTTTCTCTTTCGATAATGTTTGAACCGATCCTAAGGTAACTTGCAAGTCACTGCCATACGATGTGTTCTCTGCTTTCTCCAAGGCAGAGTCTAAGCCACTTACTTTTTTGAGTTTCTCGGCGGCTTGGGTTAGAAGCTCCGTCCTATGTGCTAAGACAAGAGCTCTGCTACCATCTTTTATTGAGTCTTCAATCACTTTTGAAAAGCAGATGGTTTTGCCACAGCCGCATGGCAGTACTAATAATGTCTTCTTGTTACCTTTAGACCATTCATTCTCAATGGCTTTTACAGCTTCTTCTTGATATGGCCTTAGTTCCATAATTCACCATCAGAATGGGAGGTCATCAGGATTGATATCCAAAGCAGATGACTCTTCATTTCCTTTCATTTGTTCTTCGTTATAGTCGATGAATCTTTCGACATCGTTTACGGTCTTCTTCTCGCCTTTGCTATTTTCATATTCCTTTGGCTTGAAGTGTGCTCTTCCGGTGGAGCCTAAGACTGCATTCCAGTTCATTTTGAGTTTCTCGCCGTGTTTCTTTTGACCAATGCATCTGAAGAATGAGCAAAGCTTCCATTCCAAGCTCCTGCATAAGAGAAGATCGAATCTTGCCATGGCGATCCCTTTATCGGTTTTTATCTCGACACTGATTGTTGCTTTAGGACAAGATGGAAGCTTTGTTGAACCGGGGAATCTGCCTCTTTCAAAGTTAGTTACCTTGAAGTTGTAGTCCCCTTCATCGAGAATGATGAAATCCCCGTTCTCGTTCTCGATTGAGTCATCCCAATCCATCGCCAAATTTTCATTGTTTAAGTTTTCCATAGTTATTTACTCTCCTTGTTTGATTTGATTGTTTCTAAGATTTTTTGCCAGTTAGGGAATACCCACCTTGTGATGAGCTCGTCTGAGTATTCAGTGTAGTGAATGCTTTCTTTGCATTGCTTTCTATCCACTACGACTTTCTCAAGCTCATCGGGTTTAATGTTTGACTCTTCCATGAGTTTTCTTAGCTTTGCCACATTCTCGCTTTCTTTTGGCTTTAGCATTGCGACTTCTTGAACTGTGGTAGAATCATCCACTTGGTCGAAAAGATGGGAAATTGAGGCAAATTCAAAAGGAATCTCATCTGGCAGATTGAATCTGTTTTTCGCATCGAATGTAGGCTGATGGTTGCAGTAAAGGACTCTCTTATTACCTTGTGCTTTCTTCGATTTGGTTTCAGTTGTGACGACATATGTTTTGTAGTTGCCGAAGAATAGTGCGTCTACCCATTCTTTCATCAGTGGTGCTGTCTGCTTGTTGAGCTTGAGTTCCCATCTGTCGTAAGCACCTTCTTGGTCCGGAAGCTCGAACTTCCTAGGCTTGGCATGAGCTACTAGCATTATGTGTATTCCTAAGTCGTGAACCCTATCTAACAACTTATAGAAGTCTTGGAAAAGTTCCATCAATGCAATGTAGCCTTTGCCATATGCCCAGTCTTCGATTGAAGATTTGTGGTTCTTCTCGCATAAGTAGTCGATTCCGTAGGTCTCTAATTTGTCCATAGTGTCGATTACGAGCGTCTTGCAGATGGTGGGGTTATCGATTACCGCTTTGATCACATCGATTGTCATTTGCCAGTTTGTGACCACCACTCTTCTGCAGTTTCTTATTCTCCCCGTTCCGTTTTCGGTGTCGATCGTCAGCGAGTTCGGCGCTTGGGAGCAGAAAGTGCTCTTTCCATATCCTTCAGGTGCATAAAGGCCTATCTTCAAAGCTTCCTTGGTCAAGCCTTGTGTTATTTGAAAATTGAATGCCATATATCTATTTCTCCTTGTTTTCGTTTGGTTTTATTTCTTCTCTTGGATCATCTATTGGAGCGATTGTTTCAGTTCCGTTTGAGATAGTTATCAACGAACCTAGTAATTCGCTCATCTTTTGTTTTCCGAGTTGCCTTTGGACTTCGGTTATTCCCAGGACCTTTGGCTTTGAATAGGCTTGATAACCATTGGCCAAAAGGATCTCTGCTACTTTCTCGGAATCGGTGAATGTTCTCTTTGTTGAGCCATAAACCAGTTTGAATCCTTTGAATTTGTGCCCGTTGTGGAGCCTTTTGATAGCTTGCTCTTTCACATCATCTACAAACTTGGAAATGTCATCCAGCTTGGGCAAGAGCTCTTCTATTTGCTTGTCGCTCATGAGACTTGGCTCTATTTTCTTGTCGATGATGCTCAGATTCTCTTCGGCTCTTTTAAGACATAAGCCTTTTCCAGGGCACCACTTGCACATCTTGTTTGGCACTGCTTCAAGGTCTTTGTCGAATAATCTTTCAATGCCGGGTTTTAAGACACTTGATTCCCAATTCTTGAATTCTTCGATTGTAAGTTCCATCTCGCTTACTGAGTTCATTCTCTCTTGGTGGATCACGAACCTGATGTTCTTGATGGGATAAAGCGAGCCATAGTGATAAAGGACGCCTGAGCAATAGGCACCAAGCTGTGGCAGAAGCTCAAACGAGCCATCATCGTGGCTTGTCCCGGCTTTCTTGATGATTCTCCCGGTCTTCAGGTCTTCGATCACAAGCGTGTCGTTTGAGATGTAACCGAAGTCCAACGTCCCGATCATCTCGCATTCTTTGTTTGGAATCAGATAGGATAAATCGAGTGTGGTCTCAATCAGAATCAATGGCTCAACGCCCGTTCTTTTCTTCTCGTATTCGATGTCTTTGATGACGGACTTTGCATAAAGATTCGCCAATCTATCCATCTCATCGTCATAAAGGCTTAGTTCCTTGATTACTTCATCGACCGACTTCGTCTTTTCATCGAATTCGCTGAGATTCAAAGCGTTTCTGATGATTGTCTCCCCTAGCAAATGGACTTGCGAACCGTATAAAGCTTCTGCTCCGGGTTCGTCATTTTCTTGGACTGCAAAGAACTCGCTAGACATCGGGCAAATAAGCTCAAGCTCGAGTTTTGACGGGCTCACTCTTTTAGAATGGATGTCTGTCGCCATAGTGGATTTCTCCGCATCTACCTAATTTCTTGATTAGGATTTCTTTCGCTAGATCCTTGCTGACGATGCTGATGAGAGCCAAAAGCTCGGCCATCTTCTCGTCACTAAGGTTTTTTTGGAAATCTCTAGCAGGACTTCCTTTTGGAATTTTGTTTTCCATATGAGTACCTCTTTCTGAAAAGGCGATTTCCTTTCCGAGTGTTCTATGGAGACCAAAATCGAAAGTCGGCAAAGCATTATTCATAGTTTTTCAAGAACTCCTTAATTAGGTTGATGAGCCTTGTGTGCCTGTAGCGGATAGTTCTCTCCGGTATGTCGGTCAGGATTTTATGTATGCTGGCATCGCTTATACCATCGTTATCAAGCAACACTTCGATGATTCTCTTGTCCGTTTCGTCTTGCTCATTCAACAGCTCGAGTAAAGCTTCATACTTTTCCTTGCTTTCATATTGTTCAGATGGCGTTGGTGTGCTTGTGTCTTCTACATCGTGCTTGCCTTCATCCTGATCCGTTGGGTCGTATTTGAAATCCAGCGATATCGGTGAGCCCGTTCTTTTGTAGTCAACTTGTCTATCTGGGAATCTTTCATCCCAAAGATAAGGGCAGTAATTGCAGTCTTGGTATGTGCATTTCTTAGGTTCGTACCTTATGCCGCGTTTCTTCTCCGCAATCTTGAAATTGCCCCTTGTCCCCTTTGGCGGGACTATGTAGTTCCCGGGGATTATGCATCTTGATTCCATATCCTTGGCTACTTGCTCTTTTCGGTATTCGTTTCTCCAGAAATAGGCTTCCTCGAACGTCTCCATCTGAAACCATCTTTTATCCGTGTCTATCTCGAATGGTGCGCAGGGAACTGCTATCCCGTTTTCGTTGCCAGGAATCATCATCGGACTTGGATATCCGTAAAGATCCGGTCTTGAGTTTTTGATACCTAGTGGTATCGTTCGTTCTTCTCTCATTTGAAAAATCCTCCGTTTTTGAGATTTGTGTTTTCTCGAAACAGAGGACTTTCCGTAATCTGGGCATGATGAAAAGACGGATATCAAAGCCTCGAAATCTTAGGTTTGTTCCCTGTTTCGATTGTTTGAATCCGCCCTTTCCCAATAAAGGCCGATTGCTATAGATTTAGGTTTCTTGGCTGAAGTTTAGGACAGTTTGTTGCAACGCTGAAGTAAGCCACAAAACCTAGATGAATGCGTAGTTTTGCTTCATCTGTTTATATTTTAAGTTAGGTTTTAAGCATTAAAAATTACAGCCAGCTGACAACGACTGACATAGAGCTGACAAGAATTCTAAAAAGTGATATTAATGGTAAAAATTCAGCTTTCTTTTATTTGAACTTGGCTTTTATTGAGTTCTATTTTGCCTTTCGATAGTTATCGATTTGTGTTTTTGTGCTTGCTGTGATACAATTGTAAAAAAGAAAGTGAATCAGACATCATTGGAGGGATAACGGTGAGTTTTTCGTACAATAAGCTTTGGAAATTGCTCATAGATCATAAAATGTTGAAAAAGGACCTTGCTGAAAAGGCAAACATCAATGCCACCACCATGGCTAATATGGGCAAAGGCAAAGCTGTCAGCTTGGAAACCCTGGGTCGCATATGCTTGGTTTTAGACTGCAACATAGGCGATATAGTTGATTTGGTCAAGTAGGGATAATCGTTCGGAGGTGATTGAAGTTGAAGAAGCTTTGCCTTGGCACCTTTCTAAGAATCCTTTGCGATTCGAAGTTAAATACCGCAAAACAATATGTCTTGATAAACAATCTTTTGAAATGTGCAAAAAGCAACGTTGACTTTTCGGACACAACTTTCCAAGGACACCTTTTATCAGGCTCACACAATTTAACTGACTATGAAGATATATTTACCTTTGACAAAGAGGAATTGAAAAATAGAATCAATAAAAACGTCGAGCCGTTTTTCAATCATGATGGCAAAAAACTCGTTGTTATATGTATTCGTGATGTTTTGAAAGAAGACACAGATATCGATGATGGGGATTCCATTGGATTTGAAGATGGATACACAAAACAAGACATTATCTATAAGCAAATTTTCAGTTTCTCTGAACTTATAGCAAATGCGTTTTATTACTGCACCACTCAAGTTGAAAATCGCCCATATAAAGATAGAATCAAAGAAATAAAGGATTATCCAAAAAAACAAATAGGCAGAATCGATGAAATAGAACTTGAAACAGCACAGTCAACAGTTCAATCAAAGGTTGAGATCACGATTGATCAAAGCTCGTTCAAGACTATTTTTAAAGAGATAAAAGATATTAGGCTTTCACTTCCAAATTCAAATGATTTAAAAATATATAGGTTAGATGTCGTAAATAGCAAAATAGATTATTCTAATCTAGAGAAGTATATCCTTACCAATATTGGCAACTACATATACTGCCGTGGAAGAATGAATAGATACACGCTCACATCCGACTCAATGGTTCTTGCAAAAGAGGCCATATCAGCATATAAGAAGAACACTAAGCTGAATCCGAGTACTAATCATTTCAATGAGATAATGCTCTATTCATTTTTGGAATGTGTCTTAAACGCTCCTAAGATTTTCTCGAAGATGGAACTCCAAGAGCATAGTGCGACATATGACAGCTCTTCTTCAGGGATACACATATTGTCCTATAAGAAAGATGGCCATTTATATAATCAATTTGTCTATGGTGCAACTGGCACGGTGGACACTTTAGAATCGGCAGTTGATAATGCTTTTAGCCAAATTCTAAATATCAAAGACCATATTGATAATGAATATGAATTAGTCAAAGAAGATGTGCTCAATACCAAATTCGACTCTGAAACAAATAAAGCGTTAGAGAGCATCATAATGCCAAGCAAAGGATTCTCCAAAACACCGGATAACGCATTTGGAATATTCCTAGGATATACTGTCGGTCTAGAAGAGCCTAATAACGAAGAATACCAATCCAAATTGGAAGCTAAGCTCGATGATGACATAAAGGAAATCGCCCCATATATTGAAAGCAAAATTGCCAAGCTTGGCTTATCTAATTATTCTTTCTACATCTATATCCTTCCTTTCAATGATGTGAGAATCGACAAGGATTTGATAATGAAGAAAGCATTGGAGTGAAGACAATGAAACCGAGATATGCGACACTTGGTGAATCCATCTACAGCAAGATTGATAGAAATGAATATCTTCACGAGCTTTATGAAACCATCTTATACAATTATTCAATGACCTTGATTGGTGATTCGAAGAGAAAAAAGCCAATAAAAAAAGAGCACGCACTGCGTTTTGCAGACATACTCTCGAAATCATATGGAACGCCTAACTCTGAAAAGCATCGTGCTTGGGCTCAGGAGATAGTTGCTCTTTTGAACGCTATTTATCCGGATGATGCAAGCGTGAAAGCCTATGCCACTTCTATCCTTTCTACAATTGGAAATTACCACGGATTGGAGCTTATCAAAACCAGATATAAGAACATCTCTTTCTTGGATGATTTATTTGAGTCCTTTGACTTGGAATATCTGAAAATACCACATCAAGAAAACATGTATTTCTTCCATCCGCAAAAGGAAATATACGACCATCTAAACGACTCAGCTTTCTCGTATTCCGGCCCCACTTCTCTCGGCAAATCGCTGATAATGAGAATGTTCATTAAAGACAAAATAGTCAACGGATTTAAAGGTAACTTCGCCATACTTGTTCCTACCAAAGCATTGATAAGCGAGATATCAACAAGCATCATTAATCAAGACTTAAAGGAAGAACTGGCAAATAAAGGATATAAGGTTGTCACTTCTGGTAATTCTTTATTTTTCAAGCAAGATAATATCAACTACATAATGGTAATGACACCTGAAAGAATGCTATACGCTTTGATGTCTTTTCCACAAATGACTGTTGATTTTCTCTTCATAGATGAAGCACACAAAATTGGCGAGAAAGACGGAAGATCAACTTTTTATTTCAAGGTTGTCGATATGCTCCTTCAAAGGGAAAAGAAACCACGAATCATATTGGCTTCACCAAATATTCCTAATCCAGAAGAATATTTGAAAATCATTCCAAACGGTCAAAATTTAAAAACCGAGTACCTGAAGACGTCATTCACGCCTGTCAGTCAAATGAAGTATGTAATTGATACAGTAAGTCATGAATTCAAGGTTTATAACGAACATTCCATCAACAAAGAGAAATTCATAAAGATATCTGATATTGATGAAAACTATGAAACAATTGATTTGATAAAAGAGATTGTTAAAAGGCAAGAAAACAAATCCAATCTAATCTACTGCTCAGGCAGACAGAAGGCCGTCGAATTGGCTAGAGCATTTGCCGAAAACATACAGCCGTTGAATGATCCAGTTCTTGATAAAATAGCCGAAGAAATAAAGGACGAGATACACACCGATTATTATCTGGCAGACTTAATAACGAAAGGTGTTGCTTACCATGTCGGCTATTTGCCTATACATATAAGAACTAAAATTGAAGAACTCTATAGAAAGAGATTGATTAAGACCATATTCTGCACTTCTACTCTCATCGAAGGCGTGAATCTTCCTGCTGATAACTTGATAGTCATTAAATGTAGAATGGGCAGCAAAGGGAATATGAGCCAAATTGAGTTTAGAAATCTTCTTGGTCGTGTCGGAAGAATTCAATATAACCTTTATGGCAATGTCTTTATTATTAGGGATAGGCTCACTAGCGAAAAGACGATTGATAAACTACTAGTCAAACCCGTGGAAAACCAACACATAGCTTTGATGACTGAACTTTCAAATACTGAGAAAGAATATATAGTAAGTCAATTCGCCAAAGGCGATTCACAGCTAAGAGCCATGGATGGTCAAAACAATGAGCAATATGAATTCATGCGTAAGACCGGATTGATTCTTTTGAAAGACATCACTTCTGATAGAGATAGCGTCGTTAGAAAACAATTTGATGGTTTCCTTGATGAAAATAAAATCCAAGCAATTAAGAATCGTTTTTCAAACGCAACCAAAGATAAGCCAAAGCCAGATGACGACATCAATGTTTCCGTTGATCAAACCACGAACTTGATCAATGCAATAAATAACGGCTTAGAATATCCACAGCTAGTCAATGGAAGAGTCCAATATGATGATTTGGTGTATTTCCTTAGAAGACTGAGAGATATATTCAAGTGGGATATTTATGAAAAAGACACACTGGGATATGGTGAAAGATTCAGATATTACGCAGTTATTTTAAGCCGATGGATTAACGGCTATGGATTGGCACTACTTTTGAAAGATACTCTTGAATACAACGAAAGGAATCATTGCTTTGTTCAAATTAACAGGCAATCTGTACCTTATGATGGAAGCCAAGAACATAAGAATATAGTCATTGGTGATACTTTGCAGATTATCGAGAATGTTATTCTTTTTAGCATTGCCAACTATTTTTTAAGGTTCTCAACTGAATATAAAAAGCTTAAGACTAATGGTCAGCCTTTCAATAATGATTGGTATGAATATGTCGAATATGGATCAACAAACCCTTTGACTATCTTCTTACAAAGAAACGGATTGAGCCGCGAAGCTTCAGACTACATTCGTCAGCATCCAGAATTCATAGCTCGTACCAAAGATGGATATAAATTGAAACGAAACATACTGGAATGTAAAAAAGATGCCATCCGTGATGAGTTGAATGACATCCAATTTAATATACCTGAGTTGTTTGTGGAATAATATATTCTACCAGTTACTTTTTTTGTGTTCTTTTATAAATTTGAATAACATTGTTGCTAATGCATAGCTAACATTTACAGTTACTGCATTTCCGAATTGTTTGTATGCTTGGCAATCAGACACTACTTGAACCCAATCACTTGGAAATCCTTGAAGCTTTCTACATTCATTAGGTGTTAATTTTCTAATATTAACTTTATTTTCTCCACAGTGTCTTTTGAAATTTATATCATCAGTAACATAGTTATCTTGACTTGCACGATGCATTTTAGCCATAGTGGCAGTTAAAGTTTTAGAAATAGGTAAATCAATGGTAGGCTCTACTATGTAATTTTTTGTTCCTCTTCCCATAATTGTTTTAACAATAGTTTTAGATAAAAAATATTTTTCTGGAACATCTTCATCTAATAAATCTTGTGTAGTAACTAACAATTTTTGAATCGGTGGCCAAGGGAGATCTTTTTCCTTTACATCAAAAAATTCTCCAGAAAAAGCAACTATATAGCAACGATTTCTCCTTTGAGGGACTCCATAATCTTGACTATTAAAAATATGGTGAAATGTTATATATCCTATATCATTAAGCTCCTTTATTATTCTTTTAAATGTTTTACCATTATCATGATTCATGATATTTTTCACATTCTCTAATACAACAACTTTTGTATGATGCTTTTTAATGATATCTTTAATCTCGAAAAATAAAGTTCCTCTGCCTTCTTGATCCTCAAAACCTTGTAATTTTCCTAAAGTTGAAAATGGTTGACAAGGGAAACCACCAATTAAAACATCATGATCAGGAATATTGACTTTTTCTTCTCTTATGTCACCACAAACGATATTGTTGCTAACATTTGCCTTATATGTTTGACATGCATATTTTTCAAAATCATTTGCCCAAATAATATTAAAGCCAGCGTACATGAAACCTAAATCAAAGCCCCCAATACCAGAGAAAAGACTGACTGTTTTATATTTAAGTTTTTTTGGAGTTATTCTTTCCATATTCTAATCTCCTATTACCTTTATAATTTCCTTAGTTATAGCCATTAAAACATCTACAACAATAGAATTTCCACTTTGCTTATATGATTGAGCTCTTGAAACAACAATTTTAAAAGAGTCTGGAAAACCCATTAATCTCAACGACTCTCGAGGTTCTAAAGCTCTTATATGACCATTTGTTGTTACATAATTGTTAACACTAGCTCTATGAGTGTTCCCTTGAGTACTTAATATTGCTCTGGCAATTGGCAAATCAATTTCAGCATCTTTATGATAAAAATTTTTAGTTCCTGGCGACATAACATAATCTACTAATTTTTGTGATAAATATTTTTCAACTTTCTGACCACCTTTAGTTAGAATTATTTTTCCATTTTCGTCAAAATTAAAATTTCCATCTGCACAATTATCCAGTAAAAAGTCTTGCATAGTAAATTTTAATCTTTTTTCTTTAGGAAAATCAAAATTATCACAAGCAGATTGAGATTTAAAGCCGACAACAAAAAGTCTTCTTCTTCCTTGAGGTATTCCATAGTTTCTTGCATCAAGAATTTTCCATTTTATATGATAGCCCAGTTCTGAAAAAACATTTTGCATGGTAGCCCAAGTTTTGCCTTTATCATGAGTTAAAACACCATAAACATTTTCGTAGACAAAAACAGTAGGTTGGATTTCTTTAACTAAGCGAACATATTCATAAAAAAGAGTGCCTCTAGTATCTTCAAATCCACCTCTTGCACCCGCTATTGAAAAGCTTTGACAAGGGGAACCACCTACAAATAAATCAACTTTATTTTTGAAATCATTTCCATCTAATAATTTAACATCATAAAAGAAATTATCGTTTTCAACTTTGTAATTAGCTAAATATGATTTTTCAACGAAATTTTGTTTTCTACTATGTTCCATATATAATTTTTGAACATAATCCTTTTTTTCTTTAATAGAAGAAAGCTTTCTTACTTTTTTAAGTTCTTTGTCAGTATCAATATCAATATTGATATCACCATTATCACAAGCAAATATAATTTTATGTTTTATTCCTAATCTTATAAAAGCTTGTTCAATTGCACCAATACCACTAAAAGCAGTAGCTAATTTTATTTCCATAGCTTGACCTCCTGCGGTTAATTATATTTTACCCTGCGTCCTTTTAAAAGTATACCTGTTTTTCACAAAAAAAGCAACCTCATTTTAATGAAAGCTGCTTCTATTATAATAATTATTTTTTTCTTATTTGCTCTAGACTTTCAAACACTCTCCTATGGTATGTTAAGTATTCCATTCGTTTTTCATTTAAAATAGGCTTAAAAATAGGCTGCAAAAGTAGTAGTTGTTGTTTTAATCGAATATCTCCATCTAATAAAAAAGAAAAAACCAATTCTTTATTTTCATTAATTGTTATTAAATGTTTATCAAACAATGCATCAGCATTTGCACATAATAATAAACCATTATTAATGTCATATTTTTCTTCATTTTTCGTATTTGGATCACTAAAACCTTTTATATGTGACGCAATAAATAAACTACCTAGTTCCTCAAAATTGGCAGTGATATATGTGAATGGGCAAAACACTTGATTCGTAACTTGAGTATAACCCATCATTTCATTTGCAAGCATCTTTCTCCATGCTGATTGTTGCTGCCTTGTCACCTCATCATCTAGGTTGTCTACTTCAATAGCATTTTGCTTATTTGTAATTTGATTAATTAATCTATTTCGAATTTTTCTTTGATAGTCCTCATACGATTTATTTGACAAGCCTAATAACGAGTAAAAAATAGGATTCTTTTCTAACAAAATAAACATATTTTTTTCAATAGAATTGAGTTCGAACAATAATATAAAGGTGTCGCCCTTAAACATATGATGTCTAAGTTTATGAAATTCTGCATCTTGTTCCATACCTAATCCATGAACAGCGACATGTAACTGGATATCTGTGAATAGACCACTGCTCTTTTTAATATCTAGATCATCGAATTTCCATGATTTTAATTTCTTTCCATCTATGTTTCGTCCTAGCTTAGAAAAAATTTGTTTAGTATATTTACTTGAAAAGTATTCCAAGTTATCATTTACAAGTCTTACATTCATATAGTCATTAATTAAATATGGAGATGTTTCCCTTGGATCTGGAAGTCCAACAATGCGATACAATTCTTTCTTTAACCCTATACAACTTTGATGGGCAGTTTGAAATGGCTTGCCAGTCTGCTGCTCAATATCTAACATTTCACTAGTACTTATATAATATAAAAAATTATTAGCATGAGAATTTGGATGTGTTGCTTTTCCAAATGTCGCTAAATCTGAATGAGTTAAATATTTATAAAAAACTACAAATCTTGAACCTTTTTTAGTCTCCATATAGTCATACATATTTGTAGAGATATGAGCTATAAAGTCTTTACATTTATCATTATCATCAATTATAAAACTATCTTCGTTTATAGGCATAATATCACCTCCAAAAATAACATAAAACTAGGATAAATAACCCTATTATGCCTTTATTTATTAATTTTATCATATATGAATAAATATTAATATATGTTTACAATGGTT
>ERZ808252.255-NODE-255-length-55055-cov-7.203109_pt1 | contig 55055 bp, 37 predicted proteins | sample MGYA00521242_ERZ808252 | MGnify/ENA primary metagenome ERZ808252 (study PRJEB31516, sample SAMN03275581) | gut metagenome | biome: mammalia-associated habitat; material: feces | host: Papio cynocephalus | place: Kenya | collected 2012-08-07 ... | reverse complement strand
AATGCTTTTCAATGCAATATGCTGCAGCGACTTTTTTCTTGTGCGCCGTTATTTACGCTGGAAAGAAAAAAGCTTGTCCCAAATGGAGAAATGGCTTGATGTAGTGTGCGAAATGGATGCGCGTGTCTCTATGGCCACCTTTCGCTACAATGAGCCCGAAAGCGTTGCAGCAACCATTGTTGATGACGACAAGGTGATTTACGAAGCCAAGGGCATTTACCATCCTTTTTTGGGCGAGAAGGCCGTGTGCAATGACTTCAACATTATGGATGGCAACTACTACATTATTACAGGAGCCAATATGGCAGGGAAAAGTACTTTTCTGCGTTCGTTGGGCGTGAATTATATTTTGGCCATGTGCGGTATGCCGGTTTTTGCAAGTAGTTTAAGGGTTTCAGTGTATGATTTGTTTAGCAGCATGCGTACAACAGACGATCTTGCACATGGCATCAGTTATTTCAATGCCGAACTGTTGCGTCTTCGTGACCTTATAGACAATGTAAAGCACTCAGAACGGACCTTGATTATACTTGATGAAATTTTGAAAGGAACCAATTCGTTGGACAAGCAAAACGGTTCACGCATGTTTCTCGAGGCAATATCCAAGTTGCCTGTCAGCGGCATTATAGCGACTCACGATTTGGAACTTTCAAAAATGGAGGATTGGTGTCCCGGCCGCTTTCACAATTATTGTTTTGAGATAAAACTTTCGGATGAAATCTCCTATACCTATAAGATAACACCGGGCGTGGCGCAAAACCAAAACGCCTCTTATTTGCTGAAACGGATGCTCGATTTTAGTTGATGTCTTTTTTCGCTTTCCGTCTAAAAGCCGTAACTTTGCAGAGCTTAAATATATCACGGTATGGAACAGAAGCTTTTGCTATATAATACGCTTTCGCGTACTAAGGAACTTTTCAAGCCCTTGCATGAAGGGCGTGTGGGCATGTATGTATGCGGCCCAACGGTTTATGGCGATGCCCATTTGGGTCATGCACGTCCGGCCATAACGTTTGACTTGCTCTTCCGTTATCTGCGCTATTTGGGCTACAAGGTGCGCTATGTGAGAAATATTACCGATGTGGGGCATCTGGAGCATGATGCCGACGAAGGCGAGGACAAAATAGCCAAGAAAGCACGGTTGGAGCAGCTGGAACCCATGGAGGTGGCCCAATATTATACCAATCGGTTCCATGAAGCGATGGCTTCGCTCAATGTGTTGCCGCCAAGCATCGAACCGCTTGCCAGCGGCCACATCATCGAGCAGGAGCAGCTCGTGAAGGAAATCCTGGACAACGGCTATGCTTATGAAAGCAACGGCAGCATCTACTTTGACGTGGAGAAATACAATAAAAAATATCATTATGGCATTCTTTCGCACCGCAACCTTGAAGACGTGATTAATCATTCGCGCGAGTTGGCCGGAGTAGGAGAAAAACGTAATCAGGTAGATTTTGCACTTTGGAAAAAAGCCGACCCGCAACACATCATGCATTGGCCCAGTCCGTGGAGCGAAGGTTTTCCGGGCTGGCATTGCGAATGTACGGCAATGGGACGTAAATATCTGGGTCGTCATTTTGACATTCACGGCGGCGGCATGGATCTTGTTTTCCCGCATCATGAGTGCGAGATAGCTCAGGCTGTGGCAAGCCAGGGCGACCAGATGGTGCGTTATTGGTTACACAACAACATGATCACAATCAACGGCCAGAAGATGGGTAAGAGTTTGAACAACTTCATCACCTTGCAGCAGTTCTTTACCGGCAACCATGATTCGCTCGATGAAGCCTATTCGCCGATGACTATACGTTTCTTTATCCTTCAGGCACACTATCGTAGCACGGTTGATTTCAGCAATGATGCGCTGAAAGCCAGCCGCAAGGGATACCAACGCCTTATGGATTGTGTGGCAGCCTTGGAGCGCATCGAACCGGTGAACGATGGGGCGGTTACTACCGAATATACTGACAGTCTGCAACAGAAATGCCATGATGCTATGAATGATGATTTGAACTCCCCGATTCTGATCAGCCATCTTTTCGATGCCGGGCGCATAGTCAACCAAATAGCCGACAAACAGGTAACCATTACCCCCGATGCACTTGCGGCTTTGAAAAAGATATATCAGACATTCGTATTCGACATTCTCGGGCTGAAAGCCGAGGCTGAAGGTAGCAGCCGACGCGAAGAAGCCTTCGGCCAGGCCGTTGACTTGCTGTTGCAGATACGTAGTCAGGCCAAAGCCAATAAAGACTGGGCGACGAGCGACAAAATACGAGACCAGTTGGCCGCCTATGGATTTGAGGTTAAGGATACCAAAGACGGCGCAACTTGGAAATTGAACAAATAGGGATTCGTCAGAGACTTAATATTTGTAGGGCGTCCCTATAAAGGCGGCTTGTCTGAAATCGTCGGGATGTTGCTCGATGATGCGGTCGATATAGGTCATGAAAAGCCATGCTGTATATTCATATCCCATGGCATTCATGTGGCCGCCCAGAAAAAAGCGGTTACGAAAATCCGTGCCCGGTTTGTAAAGTTTGTCCATGTCTTTTTCCAAATCAATAAGATAGACGCCCTTGAACTTTTCAGCCATTTTGCGAATCACATTGTTGTAATCGCTCCTTACCTGGCTTTCGGTTCTGCCCGGATCGGTTACTACAAAAATCTTGGAATCGGGTGAAATGCTGCGTACGCGCTGGATAATGCCACCGTAACAACCAGAAAACGTATCAGCATTCTTGTTGAAATCACTCATGTCAATGTCTTTGTCAACTTGGCCTACAGGAATTTTCAGTCTTTGGTCGTTTACGCCTAAAGCAATGATGTAAGCTTGCTTTGGGCTCTGTTTAGCATCAATGTTGTGATTGTGATTTTTAGGAGAGTTCCAGAAATTGCGTATCCATCCCCGAGCCGTTTCTCCTCCTTGTGAATAATTGTCGCCTTTCACTCCCATGGCGGCGCACATGCGCTGTCCCCACGAGTATTCGTAAAGGTCGTGATAATGTTTTTTGCCTTTCTCGTCCCTGCTTTCATGTTCACCGCTTGCCAGCGAATCACCGATGAAGCCCCATGAATGGAAAATGCAGCAGAAGACGGGGTGGCGTGAAAGAATGGCCGTCGGATTGCCGTAATCAATGTTCTCACTTGCCGCAAAGGGCGACAAAGACAGGAAAAGTGCCATAAAAATAAATTTCAGTTTCATTGTCATGTCATAAAATTCTTGCTGCAAAGGTACGGTTTTTAAAACTTAAAACCCTCCGGCGGCGGAAACATAATGCACTGTGTGAATGCAAAGAACACATGGCAAAAACATTCGTTTTCCGGAGGTTCCATTAAAAAATACTTAATCAAAGAGCCGTGGCGGCATCCCCGCGCAAAAATGCTGCAACGGTACATAAAACAAATCGTAATTTTGTTGCGCTGCAAACAGTGCAGACAACAAAAGGCAGAAACATTTTAACCAAACATTCAAAGATATGCGAGCTAAAGATTTAGAAAAGTATGGTATCACCGGTGTCAAGGAGATACTCTACAATCCTTCCTATGAAGTATTGTTCAACGAAGAGACGCAAAAAGGCCTTACCGGATTTGACAAAGGCCAGGAAACTGAGCTTGGTGCTATCAATGTTATGACCGGAGTATATACCGGCCGCTCCCCAAAAGACAAATTTATTGTCGATGACGAGAATTCCCACGATACAGTATGGTGGACTTCCGACGAATACAAGAACGACAACCACCGTGCTACAAAAGAAGCTTGGGCTGCCGTTAAGGAAATAGCCAAGAAAGAATTGTCCAACAAAAAGCTGTATGTAGTTGATGGCTTTTGCGGTGCCAATAAGGACACTCGCATGAAAGTGCGCTTTATCATGGAAGTGGCATGGCAGGCTCACTTTGTGACTAACATGTTCATTCGTCCAAAAAATCAGGAGGAATTCGATCAGGAACCCGACTTCATCGTATATAACGCTTCAAAAGCAAAAGTAGAAAACTACAAAGAGCTTGGCCTGAACTCCGAGACCGCCGTAGTATTCAATGTAACAACCAAAGAGCAGGTCATCATCAACACCTGGTATGGCGGAGAAATGAAAAAAGGTATGTTCTCTATGATGAACTACTATCTGCCCCTCAAAGGCATCGCCTCCATGCACTGCTCTGCCAACTGCGACATGAACGGTGAAAACACCGCCATCTTCTTCGGCCTCTCGGGCACCGGCAAAACCACCCTTTCAACCGACCCCAAGCGCAAGCTCATCGGTGACGACGAACACGGATGGGACGACAACGGCGTATTCAACTTCGAAGGCGGCTGCTATGCCAAAGTAATCAACCTTGACAAAGAAAGCGAGCCCGACATCTACAATGCCATTCGTCGCGATGCTCTTTTGGAGAATGTGACAGTAGACAAAAACGGAAAAATCGACTTTGCTGACAAGAGCACGACAGAAAACACACGTGTGTCTTACCCAATCTATCACATCAAGAACATCATGCGCCCCATTTCGGCTGCTCCTGCCGCCAAGCAAGTGATCTTCCTGAGTGCAGATGCTTTCGGAGTGCTTCCTCCTGTATCTATCCTTACTCCCGAGCAAACAAAATACTATTTCCTCTCGGGCTTTACCGCTAAATTGGCCTGTACAGATCGCGGCATCACAGAGCCGACTCCTACATTCTCTGCATGCTTCGGTCAGGCATTCCTTGAGCTGCATCCTACCAAGTATGCCGAAGAATTGGTCAAGAGAATGGAGCAGAGCGGTGCCAAAGCCTATTTGGTCAACACCGGTTGGAACGGCACAGGCAAACGCATCTCCATCCGTGACACCCGTGGCATCATCGACGCCATACTCGACGGCAGTATCAACAAAGCACCCACCAAGACAATTCCCTTGTTCAACTTCGAAGTTCCTACAGAACTGCCCGGTGTAGATCCCAAGATACTTGATCCGCGCGATACATATGCAGATCCTGCACAGTGGGAAGAAAAAGCCAAGGATTTGGCCGCCCGTTTCATCAAAAACTTCAACAAATACGAGAAAAACGAAGCCGGAAAAGCACTCGTCGCTGCCGGTCCGAAACTCTAAAAGAAAAGTTTGTTCATTCTGTTTTGGGAGTTGTTCCGTTGCGGAGCAGCTCCCCTTTTTGGTAAATAAAAGCCGATTAATAATCACATTTTTGCGGATAAATTTGCGTGGACATGAAAAACTTTTTAAATTTGCAGAGTTCCATGCTGATATTCGTCAGTTGAGAGGAGTAAGGGAGGTGTGGGGCACATATCAATGTGAGAAAGCGTTTACTACGTTAAGTGTTGACATTCTGAAACTTCACAACTTTCAAAGAAAATCCCGTCAAAACTTTGCAAGGTAGATGCCTTCGTGGTACTTAACTGTAATGGCCGAGAGTGAGCCACTATGGAGTTGATACGTAGCATTGCGCGAGCAACGCTATGTATCACTTCATTAGAGTGGCACATTCCTTCCATTAAAGTATAAATATGGCGTGGGCTCTGTGTTGCTCGTTCTACGGGATAGGTTGTGTGAAGGCCTCAGAATGTTGGGACGTGTAACGGGTGGATTCCCCACGCTCTTCTTTTGTTATGTAAAAAAGTAGTTAAGTCAGGTTTGGGGGATGCTTGTCGAGTGATATTCTGAACCGAGAAGTGAAAGTTTTTGAAATAGGCAAGGCTGGAAACCAGCCGTTTCCTATCAATGGAGAAAGAGTCAGCGCTAAGCATGCGCGTGTCACCATTGATGAGGCAGGCCGATGGATTCTTGAGGATTTATGCTCCACCAACGGCACCTACATCTATGATGACGCGGGTCAGCTGGTGCGTGTCGGGCGTAAGGAGATACAGGAGTTTACCCGCATTGTGCTTTCCGATACCACGCCGATGGGTGCTTCGTTTTATGCCCATCATCTGTTGGAAGACAACATCAATGACTATCGGGCCGAATTCCGTTTTTTGCTTGAAAAGGCCGGCAGGCTTTATGCCGAGCGCCGGTTGCTGGAAAAGAAAATCAAAGAGCGTCGCATGTTGTCCAATCTCATTCCCGGAACCGTTTCGTGCCTTTTGGGGTTGGTTGTACGCATTTTCTTTCCCGACGAAATGATGTTGCTGATAGGTTCCATGTCGGTCATGACCACAGTGCTTAGTTTGTTAGTGGCATGGATCAACAACCGTGACGAACGGTTGCAGGAGCTTTCATACCGTATCCAAAACCTTTTGGCTTGTCCCAAGTGCGGACGGCCATTGTCCGAATATGATTTGAATAACCAGTTGTGTCCGGCTTGCAAGTCGCATGCCTGAAATAAAAATATAGGATGAAAGAAGGAAAAGACATATTGACCGTCACCTGTCCCCATTGTCACACGGAGCTCAAGATTGCCAAGGCCCTAAAGCCCGGCAGGTATAAATACGAGTGCCGTAATTGCGGCAAGGCTTTTGCCGTGGGTTTCCCTCTTCCCGGAAGCCGTTCGGGGGCAGACTCTGACAACGATCCCGTGCCCACCAGGCCGGTCAAGGCCGAAGCCGGCCGAAAATCTCTGGCCATCGGCGGTTTGGTTGAAAAAAGGAAAGGTTTCTTCCGCAAGCCTGCGCTTTATCCTTTAAAGGCCGGGCTGCAATATATAGGCCGCAAAGATGCCCTGGTATCTTCGGATATAATGATAGACGACCCTACCGTCAGCCGCCGGTCGGTATCAATCAATGTAATCAAAGCGTCCGACAACGATGTGCCGCAATATCTGTTGAAAGTCTTGAAGGCAAAAAATCCTGTGCTGGTGGGCGGCATCCCTGTCAACGAAGGCGAATCTGTCTATCTGTCTGTAGGGACTGCACTTGTGTTAGGCAAAACCCGATTAATCTTGCAGTAACCCATGGAAATACACCATACACTACCCCAAGGAGCGCTTCTTGCCGGCGGAAAGAGAAAATACCGCATCGTGTCCGTATTGGGCAAGGGTGGTTTCGGCATCACCTATAAGGCCGTTGGCGAGCTTGCCGACGGCAACATGGTCCATAAGGTAGATTATGCCATCAAGGAGTTTTACATGTCTTCCATCTGCACGCGCAACGACAACGGTTCGGTCGAAGTGAGTCCCGTCCAGCGGGAGGCTTTCGACAAATGCCGCGCCGATTTTCAAAAAGAAGCCAGATCGCTCCGGCGTCTGCCGCCCCATGAAGGCATTGTGCGTGTCAACGAAGTCTTTGACGCCAACCATACCTCTTATTATGTAATGGAATATTTAGGCCGCGAAACATTGCAGGAGCATGTTAAAAACAACGGTCCCTTTAATGAAGACGCTGCTCTGGCCGTTTTTGCCCGATTGGTCGCAGCCGTTGCCTTCCTCCACGGCCGCAAAAGGATGCATCTCGACATCAAGCCCGAAAACATCATGTTAGCCGGCAATGTACCCAAGCTGATCGATTTCGGCCTGTCGCTCCATTTCAAGTCGGGCGGCCATGCCACACACGAAGTCAACACATGTTGCAGCGATGGCTATGCCCCAGTCGAACAATATGCCGGCATCGCCAGTTTCAGCCCTCCTGCCGACATCTATGCCCTCGGTGCCGTACTCTTCTTCATGCTTTCCGGCCAAAAGCCTGTGCGTGCCGCCGACATGACTTCCGATTTCATCGGCCGTCATCTTCCGTCGGCCATATCGGCCGAAACCCGCGCGCTCGTCATGAAGTGCATGCAGAAAAACGCCGACCATAGGTTCTCCTCCACCGACGACCTGCTTCGCAGTCTTGTGCCCCTGACAGCCGCGGCCGACAGCAATGCCACAAAACTCATAGCCCCGACCGCTCCGCGCCGTCGTGTGCCTTCCGTCCGTCTGCTGCGTTACAGTGGCCTGCTGTTGCTGTTAGTGCTTCTCGCGTCGGCCGGCCGCTACAGTTTCAGCCTTTTCCACCGCAGCTACGTTTCGCAGCCCACGGCGCCTCCGGCCGACACGCCCAACGTCAATCGTCCGGCCGACACGCCCAACGCCCGAAAGTCCGAAGCCGCCGCTTCCCGTCGGCCCTCCCGACGCGGCTCATCGTCCTCGGTGCCCTCTTCCGAGCGGTCATCTGCCGTGGGGCGGCATGCGGCCCGCACAGCCGCGCCGGCGGAAGAGCCCGAACATTCCGACATCCACGATCTGGGCTATGCCCTGTGGCAGGGAGCCTTGAAAGACGGGCATCCCCACGGACACGGCACCATGACCTTCAAGACATCACACCCCATCGACAGCAGTCTCGACGGCGACCATACCGCCCAAAGCGGCGACCGTCTTGTCGGCGAATACATCAACGGCAGGCTCGTCTCCGGCAACTGGTTTCGCAACGGCACGAAAATAGAATATATCATCATAGGCGATTAATAGATACAACCATGAAACGCATACTGTCAGCATTGTCCATATGGGCCGTCTCCGTTATCGGCACATCGGCCCAGAGCGTCATCGACCGGATAGACCAGATCCGTTCCGACGGCAATTATCTCTATGTCAACGTCTACCATGCCTCCGAAGATTCGGCGCGTAGCGAAGCTGAAAGACGCCTTGTGCGTTTGGTCGGAATATACAACAAGACGCCCGTCACCCCTCAAGCCCTGCAGCCGCATGTAAAAGAGCTGAAAAGAACAACTGCCGCCGGCAAATGCTGCATATTCATGTATGTGCGCAAAAAGGCCTGGGTCTCACCGCCCGCCCCTTCCGCCGCGCTGCCCGACACCGTAAGATTCCGCTTTCGCGACGGCCTGTCCGAGCCTTCGCTAAAGAGCACCATGGAGCGCAACCTCTCATTGCTGCTTACGGCCGTCAACAAGGCACAGAAAGCCGGCCGCCCCATCAGTTTTTCCGGCATATCCATTACGGAGACGGCCCATACCGGGCTCGCGAACACGTGGGAAAACGTCAAGTTCAGCTGTACCGCCAAAAACAATTTCTGCTATTGCCTGCGCGATGTGTCCGAATACAACGTGCGCGACATACCCGTGCGCATCACCCGCTCCGACAGCTACAAGGGCGACCTCAACCGTTCGCTCAGCATCAGCTTCAACAGCCGGGGCTACATCACCGCCGTGCGTTTTGCCGCAGAAAAGACCACCTACAACCGCATCATGTCGGCCGCAGGCGGCAGCGAGGTCAAAGACGAGGCACGTCGCCGCACCATCCTCGCCTTTGTCGAAAACTATCGCAACTACTACATCGAGAAAAACCTCAAGGCCATCGAACAAATCTTCGACAACAACGCCCTCATCATCACCGGACGCGTCATACGCGTGGCCACCCGCCATAAAAGCGACCTTGGCAAGATGACCATGTCCAAAAACGTGGTCTACCGCAAGCAGAACAAGGCCGAATACATCAAAAACCTTGAACGCGTGTTCAAGGCCAACAAATACATCCAGCTCGATTTCAACTACAACGGCGTCACCGTAGTGCAAGACAAGGAAAAGCCCTACATCTACGGCGTAACGCTCAAACAGGTGTGGAATTCCCAAAACAAATCCGGTAAGAACTATTCCGACGAGGGCTACCTTTTCCTTGCATGGGACTTCTCCGACGAGTCCCATCCGCAGATACACGTGCGCACATGGCAGCCCGTCGAGGCCGTCAGTTCGCCCGACGACATCATCAACCTCAATTCATTTAGATATTAAACAAACCATCCATAAACGATGAAAAGATTCTGTCTCTTATTTGCCGCCTGTCTGCTATATGTGGCAGCCGGCGCCCAGACATTGAAAGTAAAAAGACCGCTTCGCGTGCTCAACTCCATCGAAGGCAAAATGGCCGCCACGCAGCGCATCGACAAAGCCGTTACCGGCAAGCCTTGTGCCCGTTTGCATGTGGCCATTCCCGAATCGCGCTCTTTTGCCTTCGAAGGAAAAATTGAGGGCGAAGTCGACTACAAGGTCGGCGAAGCCATTGTCTACCTGCGTCCCGGAGCCTCCGACATCACCATCAAGAGTGCCCGCTACGGCAGTTTCACCTACGAGTTTCCCCAATTGCTGCAATCGGGCAAAGACTATGAATTGGTCATCGCCATCGACCGCGACAAAGTGCGCACCCTGGTCATGCCCGTTGTGGCGTTGGGCAAAAACACCTCGTTCGGTGCCATGGTGGGGCTCGTCAAAAAATTCGGCGGCTACATCAAGGCTCATTCCGACTTCCATTCCCTTTCCAATACGCTCGAATGTACCGGCCAGGGGCTGCTTGTGCCGTCGGGCGAAGAAATCTGGTTCAGCGGCAACACTCAGAAGAGCCGTTTTGCCGTTACGGGAGGTGCGCTCTGCCGCCTTGCCAATCCCCTTTACCTTTACGCCGGTGCAGGTTATGGCAACCGCAACATGATTTGGGAAACCTCCGAAGGACAGCCGGCCAAGAACATCGATGCCAGCTGCAAGGGCATCGAAACCGAGCTCGGCCTTGTCGGGCGCATCAACAACATTGCCGTCAGCGGTGGTGTCCAGTCGTGCCGGTTCAAGTATTGGGAGGCCGTCATCGGCGTGGGATTCATGTTTTAATCGTCATTATCAAAACGTTCATGCCATGAATTCCTGCAAAAACTTTCTGCGTCCGCTTTTATTGCTGTTGCCGTTGCTGTCGGTTGCCTGTTCCGACGATTTGAGCGGCTTGCGCCGGGCTCCAGGCGTCGAAGCCCTGGGGGCAACCGCCGTTACCCGTACCGAAGCCACGCTCAACGGCAGCTTGCTTAATGCCGAAGGCCGCACCATCCGTGCCTGCGGCTTTCTCTATTCCACATCACCGTCTATGGCCGACTGTCAGACCCTATCCCTTCCGTCGCCTGTGTCCGACGGTGACTTCTCATTGAAGCTCGAAAATCTCGAAGCCGGCCGCAAATACTACTATTGCACCTATGCATCGAGCGGCTACAGCACGGCGAGGAGCACTGTGTGCGAGTTTACCACCGCGTTGAAAGGCACTCCGGTCTTTTCGGATGTCCAGGTTTCCCTTTCGGGTGTCTCTTCAGCCGATGTCTCTGCCCAATTGCTCGATGACGGCGGTTCTTCCCTGTCCATGTGCGGTTTTCTTTATAAGGAATATGCCGGTCAAGACGGCGATGAAACCCTTTCTTTCGGCGGCAACGGTGTCACCTTCATCTCTTCGCCCGACTTGAAAATCACGCTCACCGATCTGCAGCCCGGCAAATCGTATATGGTTTGTGCCATGGGGCTTTCCGGCAGTCACTTCGGCTATAGCCCGACAGCCGTTATCGTAATTCCTGCCACCGAACTTCCCGTTCTTTCCGCCGTGGCTTTCAGCGATACCACCAATTCCTCTGTACATGTTTCCGCCCGATTGCTTTCTCCGGGTTCGTCCGACATCGTGGAGCGTGGCTTCTGCTACAGTCTTGAAAAGTCCGAACCCACGGTCGTGGGCCATGTCGTCCGCGACAACAACACGGGGGCAAATCTTCGGGCGGTTCTTTCAAATCTTCAGGCGGGCGAGACCTACTATGTACGTGCCTTTGCCAAAAACGCCGGGGGCTATGCCTATGGCCCCGTTTCGACGCTGACCATTATGAATGGCCTCGTGGTGAAAACCGGCGATGCCACCGATGTGACGGCCGCTTCGGCAACCGTTGCCGGTGCCATAGCGTTCAACAACACCGGTGCCGTCAAGTCGGTGGGCTTCTGCTGGAGTGCTGATAACAGCCTTCCTACCATCACCGACAACAATGCCGTTGTTTCTTCGTCGGCCGACGGGTTCAGCTATACTCTCTCGTCGCTCCGCCCCGAAACCACCTACTATTATCGGGCTTTTGCCGAGAGCGCCCGTGGCATTGCTTATGGCGAAGTCCGGACGTTTACCACCCTTTCCGGTGCCGCCGGCACCGTGGCCGCTATGGTCGGCACGTGGAATTGCCGCGAAGAGCATACCGACCGTCTCGGACAGATCTATTACAAAGACTATACCGTTACCTTCAATAGCGACGGCACGTTCACGTCATCTGCTCTCGACTACATCTCCTCTTCTTGGAGTGTCAGTGGTACCGATTTGCGTGCCAACGCCTTCACCATTGCCTCGCGTGATGTCAATTCCGGACAGGATTTCCAATGCACGCTCGACGATGCGGCCTATCCCACACGCCTTACAGGTACTGTCCGCGATTGGGTCATCAATTCTAATACGCTCGGCAGCACCAATAATGTTTATGAGGTGGTGCTGACGCGAAATTCCCATTAAGCCATGAAGCGATTGTTATTTTATTATAGTTTGTACGCACTGTCGGTGTTTCTGCTTGCGGCCTGTTCCGATGATATGAACGGCCTCAGGCAGGCTCCCGGCTTGCAGGCGGGCAATGCCGATGGCGTGACTCGTTTCGGTGCCACGCTTCATGCAACCGTCAACAACCCCGAAGGGCGCGTTATCCATGAATGCGGCTTCCTGCTGTCTGCGTTTCCGTCTATGGCCGATGCTCAGACCATGTCTTTGCCATCGCCCGTGTCCGAAGGAGGTTTCTCCTATACCCTGACCGGCCTTGAAGCCGGCCGCGACTATTACTATTGTGCCTATGTTTCGAGCGGTTACAGCACAGTGCGCAGCGACATACGCAAGTTTACCTCCCTTCTGCTCGACGGTCCTGTCTTTGCGCCACCGGTGGTTGAGGTGCAGGGTTTCACTTCGCTACGCGTGTCGTCGCAACTGCTTGACAACGGTGGTTCCGATCTGACCGTTTGTGGTTTTCTCTACAAGGAAACCGACGATGCTGAGGCCGAACTGTCGCTCGGGCAACCCGGTGTGGTGTTCATTTTCTCGCCATCCTTGCAGACCGACATCATCGACCTGCGCCCTTCGCACACCTATGTGGTTTGTGCCGTCGGTGTGTCCAACGATGTTTTCGGCCGCAGTGCCAATGCGGTGGTCACACTGCCGCAAACCGACCTGCCGTCGCTCTCGTCGGTGGCCTTCAGCGACACCACGTTGCTCTCCGTGCGCCTTTCGGCACGGCTTCTGTCTCACGGCACCGGTTCGGTCACCGAATGCGGCTTCTGCTACAGTCGCGAGCAGAGCGAACCCACCGTTGACGATTTGGTGCTGCCCGTTTCCGTAGGCGACCGCATGGAAGCTGTCTTGCCTGATGTGCAGGCGCAACGCGACTACTACATACGTGCCTATGCACGCAACGGTGAGGGTTACGCCTACGGGCCTGTGGCCGTCTATCGCCTTGAATACGGCATCAGTCTGCTTACAGCCGGGGCCGCCGACATTGGCCGCACGCAGGCCCGCCTTCGTGCCTCAATGACGCTCGGCAATGCTTTGACCGTCAAGTCGCGCGGTTTTTGCTGGACCACCGGCGATGCGCTGCCTACCGTTACCGACAGTCATGTGCTGGTCAGTGGCAACGATACGGAGTTTTCTTATCTTCTGACCGGTCAGAAACCTTCTTCGAGGGTGCGCTACCGTCCGTTCGCCGACTATGCCGGCACCATCTTCTATGGCGATGTACGCGAGCTGGTCACCCTGCCTGTGGCGTTGGCAACGGTATCGACCGGCAATGCTTCGGCGGTTACCGCCTCGGGGGCAGTTCTGACGGCCACGGTCGATGACGTGGGCGACGGCACTGTCATGGAGCGGGGCTTCTGTTGGAGCCTCACCGACGGGACTCCGACCATAGAGACAGCCCATCAGGCAGCCGAAGGTGACGCTTTCAGACTGGAGCTTGCTTCGCTCCGGTCGGCTTCTACCTACCATTATCGCGCCTACGTACGCAATGAGGCCGGAGTGGCCTATGGCGAAACAAAAACTTTTACCACATTGAAGCGCACGCCCTCGGGCGGTGATATAGAATATCCGGCAGAGGAATGAGGCTTTGCCGGACAACCGGCAAGACCAACGGGAGACACAGCATTTTTTTGGGCTGCAAATCCGTTTTCGAGCCTTGTGTTTTCAGTCTCCGGCGCAGCGAATAAATTCCCGTTGCCTGCAGAAATATCCACGGCCTTTATCAGAGAAGGCACAACAACACAAACAACAATCAAAAACAAAAAAGAATAAGATGAAAAAGACAATTATGTTTTTCTTTTGCTGCCTGATGGCAGCCATGGGAGCATCGGCACAGGATCTGCCGACAACAGTTTTGAAATCGAGCAAAGGCATCAAGGTTTTCTACGGCGTGAAATCACTGGTCGAGGCTGTCGATTCCATCAAGGCCTGGGGGCAGGACGATTCGCCCTGTTCGCTCACCCTTTCGTCGGGCGTGTTTGAAGCACCTTCCGATTTCGATGTCAGCAACATGCCCAACATCCTGATACGCGGGGCGGGAATGGACGGCGGAACGGGCACCACAGTGCAAAGCGATAACACGACACTGAAAAGCAGTGCAAAGCTCGATGTGGAGGGTATCTACTTTAAAACGGCGTTTCAAACCAATAAGATACCGAAGACCTTTACAAAATGCCGTTTTAAAGATTATACTTCAGGCCACGAAGGTGAGATTTCCTATCTAGATGGAAACGTCTTTATACAGTGCAGGATGGAAAAATGGAACGTGAATGGCAGTTCCAAATTTACTGCGTTTAATTCGATTTTTATGTGTAGTTGTAGAGGGGAATACTGGCAAGCCGACTTTTATAATTGCTTTGTAAAATATGGAGAAGATCCATCTGTACTATGTTGCAATGGGGGCATAACGAATATGTTTAATTGTGTTTTTGTAAATGATGGTTTCAATTACATTGAAGGTGGAATTAACGCAAGGGTTACTTTAAATAGCAGCTTAGCGGTAAGTTCAACTAAAATTTTGTTCGAAAATCAAACCAGCAAGACTAATATACGTTTGCCCTACGACAGCATCTCGACCGTATTCAAAACCTACACGGGAACTTATACCACCGAAGAGACTTTTGAGCTGACCGATGAGGCCAAAGCCAAGTATTTAGGTGCAGACGGCCGGCAGGTGGGCATCTATGGCGGCGACTATTCGTACGATCCGTCCGTGAGCTATCCGCATATCACGAAGAAGACCGTGGCCGCTCGAACGGAGAACGGCAAACTGAAAGTAAATGTGGAGATAAGCGTTGGCAACAAGTAACGGCACAAGATTCCAAGAGATGAAAAGAATCAGATGGCTCCTGATGGTTTTTCTGTGCGGCCTGAATGTTGCCGCGCAGGACATCATGGGCTACTATTATTGGTTTGATACGGCCGATGACGCGAAGGTGTTTGTGGCGCAGACCGCCGATAGCATCGTGGCGGAACTCGATGCATCGGCCTTGGCGAGCGGCATCCACCGTTTGACGATAGTGCCGGTGGCCAAAGACAGTGCTTATGCACCGGCTTTGGCACGCTATTTTTACCATTCGGGTGTGAAGGGCGCGTGTTCGTACGAATATTGGATAAATGAGGATTACGCCGCCCGCAAGAGCGGTGCGGCAACCAACGTCGGTGTGATAAATTTAGAGATAGATGCATCGAAGCTGCAGCCGGGCATCCACCGGCTGAACTTTGCGGCACTGGCCGGCAACGAGGCAGTATCGGGTTTCTCGCGCTACTTTTACCACTCGGGCGTATTGGGCACGTGCTCGTATGAATATTGGATAGATGAGGATTATGCCGGTCGCAAAAGCGGCACGGTTTCCGACAGTAGCATGATAGATTTAGAGATAGATGCATCGAAGCTGCAGCCGGGCATTCACCGTCTGAACTTTGCTGCAAAGGCCGGCGAGGAAACCGTATCGGGCTTTTCGCGCTACTTCTATCACTCGGGCGTATTGGGAGAGTGTTCGTATGAATACTGGTTTGATGACGACGATACCCACCGCGTGAGCGGTACGATGACCGACGGAACCGTAGACCTAACGCTGGCCACGGACAACCTGCGGCGCGGAATGCATACCCTGACGTTTGCCGTCAAGGCAGGCAAGGAAACCGTGTCGGCTTTCAGACGTTACTTTTACAAGCCGATGATGGAGAACGAAGACCGCATCACGGCCTATGCCTATGGCATGAAGGGCGCGCGCATGGATACGGTGGAGGTTGAACCGACGCAGAACTTCGTATTGAAGAACCTGACGACAGACTTGCCCGACTCGCTGATCCTGCCGGGCAAAAAGTTGGACGACGGCATGACGGTGGGGCTTTATGCACACGAGGGGTATGTGGAAGGCGGCGATGTGTGGCGTGAGCAACGCCTGCTGATAGCTGCCAAAAAGAATGCGGCATTTTGTTTTGCCTACCGCATGGGCAGCAACGAATGGGCCACGGATACCTGCGAAGTGGACGCTAAGCCGACAAGACTTGTGAATGTCCCGGCCATGCTGCCGAACAAGACATGTGTCGTGAGCGGCAATGAGACCGACAGCATCTTTGTGCGGCGGATCGACTTGTCTGCAGGCAGCATGGTTGTCAAGGCCGATAAATCGGTGCGCATCACGGTGATGGATTCAGGTTTCAGGCGCGTAAAAGTACTTGACGGAGCATCGGTCAAGGCCGGCGCGACACTGGAAGTAGCCAAGGAGGGCACTTATTACCTGATGTGTGACGGGCTCGACGGCAACGGAGCCGGCGATGTGTCCCTGCTGTGTCTGTCGGTGCCGTTGCCGCAGCCGCAAATCACCTATGTCGACGGCAAGGTGAGCATCCGTAGCGAAGTGGAAGGGGCGGCTGTCTACTATACACTGGACGGAACATTGCCGACAACAAACAGCAAAGTCTATACAGAGCCGTTTGCCGTGACCGGGCGCGACAGTGTGGTGGTGATGGCGATGACTGCCTATGAAATGCTGAGTCGTTCACAGATGCAGCTGTATGTGGCGCGCGGCTTCAAGCTGAGCTATGTGCTTGATGGCGTGACAGTGTATACCGAAACGCTGCTGAGCGGTACGCCCATAGTGCCCTATGTGCTGCCTGCCGAACCGGGGTCGACATTCGGCGGCTGGACGGGCGTGCCCGAAGTGATGCCGGCGCGCGATGTGACGGTCACAGGCAGTAGGACGGCCAACGTATATAAGATCTATTTTGTGGTTGACGGCGAGCGCCGCGACAGTGCCGTGTGTGCCTGCGGTGCGTCACCGGCGCAAATGGTTGCCGCCATGCCCATACCCGTGAAAGAAGGCCACACCTTTGAGGAATGGCAGGGCGTGCCCGAGGTGATGCCGGCAGCCGATGTGACGGTGACGGCCCGGTTTAAGGTGAACCGCTACGAGCTGGTTTATGTATTGGACGATGCAGTCTACCGAAAAGACAGTGTGGACTATGGCACGGCGATAACGCCGCCCGACGTGCCCACCAAAGAGGGGAGCATCTTCAGCGGCTGGGCAGATGTGCCCGATGTGATGCCGCCGGGCGATGTAAGGATTTACGGGCGATACTTGATCAACAGCTATAAAATCTATTTCGTAGTAGACGGTGAGCGCATGGACAGCGTGATGTGTGCCTACGGCACATCGGCCGCTGAGGCCGCCAAGGCCGTGAACGCTCCCTCGAAGCCCTATTATGATTTCAAGGGATGGGCGGGTCTGCCCGAGGTGATGCCGGCAAAGGACGTAACGGCCGATGCGGTGTTTGAGCTGAGGCGCCCCGTTTATGACGATGCGGTAGAAAGGCTCGTGCTCAAGGACTACTTGCTGGATGAGCAGGAGTTGGAGCGCATCAGAGGGCTGAAACACCTGCGCGTGTTGGACATCAGCCGTTCGCGCACGATGGCCGCCGGCGTGTGGAACGTGCTGCCCGACGGCGCATTGGGCGGCATCACGACCTTGGAAGAGGCCTATCTCAGTGCTACCACCGAGCGCATGGGCGAGGGCATATTGAAGGGATGCCCCAACCTGTTGGAAGTGGTGTGGAACACCACGCTGCCCGTTGACCGGGAGACATTCGGCAGTGAAGAGCCCGTGTTGATCTATGTGCCCGAAGGAACGGAAGTTTACAGAAGGGACAATGTGGTGGCAGGCTCAACGGCCGAAAACCTTGTGCTCAACGCCGGGCGCGGACTGCGCACTCACATGGCGTTTAGAGCCAAGAAGGCAAGTTATACACGCTCCTTTGGCAAGGAAACGCGTATAGGCACGGCTGCCGGATGGGAAACGTTGGCATTGCCGTTTGATGTGGAGCGCATCGAAGGCTCTAACCTGCAAGGACACCGGCTGGAGCTCTATCCCTTCCAGGAAGGAAAAGGCATGGAAGGCGACGGCGACTTTGGCACGCGCTACGGCCTGTTCTGGCTGGCCGGGCTCGGGGCCGACGGTTGGCAGGCACGCACGGAAGTGAAAGCCAACGAGCCTTATATCATAGCGATGCCCAACGGCGATGATTATGAGGAGGAATTCTGCATCACAGGCAACGTGACATTCAGTGCCGAGAACGTGGAGGTGCAGGCCGTTCCCCGGCCCGCGGCCGGCATGGGCTTTGCCATGCGCCCGGCCTATGAGCGGGTGGCGCAGGCCGACACGGTGTATGCGCTGAACAACGAAACCTGGAGGGAAACCTACCTGCCGGGCAGTGTGTTCGTGAAAGGTGGGTGCGCGGTAGAGCCGTTTGAATGCTACCTGACGGGACTGACCGCACAGGCCGGGGTCAAACGCTATGTGGCGATAGGCGCATACGACGGCATCAACGCCATTGGGCGCATGCTCAAGGGCAGCGATGACGGATTGCGCGTGTGGATCGATGAAAGCGGTCTGAACATTGTGGCCGACAAGGATTGCCTGACGGGCATCTATGCCGTGGACGGACGACTGATGGAGCCGCTGCATTTGAGAGCCGGCCAAAGGGTGACAAAACGCCTGGTGCCCGGCATCTATGTAGTGGGTAAACGTAAAATAACGGTTCATTGAAAAACTGTCGGAACAATGGATAGAAAGAAAATGTCGGGTTGCCTGTTGTTGTGCATGGTGCTATGGGGCTTTGCCCGGTGGTGTCATGGCCAAAAGGTGACGTTTCATTCGGACTATATGAGGGCGGCGGTAGAGAAGTTGCGCATAGGCGGCATGGCCGATACGTTGAGGACGGGTTATACGACGCTGAAAGTAAAGGGACGGCGCGTGGGCCTGAACATCAACAGGGAACGACAGGTGGACTATATCGGAATGCCCCTGTTTGACCGGCGCATGAAGGCTTTGCAGCCGTCGCCCGTCTACAATTACCTGGAATATGCCTTGTTGGACAGGGTGTTCGGCGTGTCGGAAAACCCGTTTGCCAATAAGGATTTGAAATGTGTCGAAGGCAAATGGTCGGATTGGGAAAAGGTGACAGAGAAGACCCCCGTAATTATCGACAACCATGAAGACAAGGTGTATGAGGTGACTTGGACCTTGGGCGCAGCAAAAAAGCTGCGTCTGAGGTTTCCATTGAAGTATGACATGATGGCCAACAGCAGCAGGAAGGAACTGACGGCCAACTTTGTGCGCGACCTTGGCAAAGAGGCAAACCGGCCGGGTGTGAAAACGGGCAATGCGGATATCTGTACGGCTATAGACGATATGGAACTTTCGGCCGACGGAATGTTTTATGTGCGCCGGGCCGGCCATTACCTGCAGAAGGGCATCAACGGCGACACCTATTATCGCAAGACGGCCGGAGGAAAGGCGCGGCTTGTGTATGACCGCCGCTATCCGATGGAAAGTATGGCCAACATGTTCTTGTCGGAAGACTCGACCTATAAGAAAAGGGTTTTGCAGATGGATGTGGTGCGCGACGATTTCAGAAAGGAATCGGTGCGGTGTAACATCTATCAGCTGATGCAACTGGCCGGCAGGCAGGGATGCAGGCCCTATTTCGGGTTGGCCGAAGCCGACGACGAGGCTTATGAGTGCTGGCTGTATCTGTGCAATACGGCGGCCGGCTATGTGCATCTGTTCAGGCTGACAGGTCTGACAAAGGCTGCGGTGTCGTACAGGCCGATGCAGGTGAAAGCCTATCTGTATCTGCCGACGGCAAATATCAGGAATGTATTAAACGATAACATAACCAATAGAAATAAAAAGACTGATGAGTAAGAAAGAAAAATTGGTGGCCGGTGCCGCGATAGCAGGCGGGGCCACGGTTGCAGGAGCAACGATTTTGGATGATGTTGAATTGGGCATGTCGCAAGGCAAAGAAGCGGCAGAGGAAGCCAAAGTTGAGCACCATGAGAAAAAGCCTGAAAATAAAGGTGATGAACAAAGAAATGAAAACTTTGACGACGAAATGCTTGCCGAAGAAGCAAACATTGAGATAGAGAAGACAGAACCTATATCGGAAGAGGAGCCGGAAGCCGATGTTGAGGCCGACGTTGAAGCTGATGTTGAGGCCGATGTGGTGGAAGGCATAGAGGCTCTCGACGATGAAGTGCTGGAGGAAGCCGAACCGACAGAGCCCGAAGCAACAGAAGAGACACCCGAGGAAGCCTTGACAGAAGAATTGACGGACGATGCCGGAACAATCGTTACGGCCGAAGCTACCGAAGCTGCCGTAACGGAAGCTCAGCCGGAGGCCGAAGCTGACGAACAGCAGCCGACAGCCGAAATCAAATGGTCGATAACGGAGAGCGAAGATCCGATACCTGCTGAAGAGGAATTGGGAGACGGCGCAGAAGAGCTGATCGATGCTACTTGCGAAGTGCCAGAAGAAAACAGCATTGAGGACGAAAAGGAAGTGACGGACGATCCTGACTTGTTGGACGAATTTATTGACAAAGCCAATGGCGTTGTAGACGATTTGCTGGGCAGCAACGATTCGTCGATTCCCGACTTTGAGAACAATGCTGATGTCAACGAATTTTTATAAGACGCTTCTTGCTGTGATTTTGTGCCTGGCGGCTGTTGGCTGCCGGGCACAAAAAAGCAAGATTTACCTGCTGGCCGTCGGTGTGTCGCAGTATGCCAACGAAAGTATTCCCGTGTTGCGGATGCCGATAAACGATGTGGATACGATAACACGCATCATGTCGCAAAGAAACAGCGAGGTGGTTGTGCTGAAAAACAAGGAGGCGACCGGCGACAGCATCAGACATGCAATGGAACGGCTCTTTGCGAAAGCCGGGCGAAGAGACATTGTGATGCTTTTTTTCAGCGGCCACGGATATACGGGAGGCTTTTGTCCCTATGATTTCAATACGGGCGGCGAGGAGTGCTGCCTGAGCTATGAGGATGTGCGCAAGGTATTTGCAAAAAGCAAGGCCTATGGCAAGTTCGTGATGGCCGATGCCTGCCATTCGGGCGGATTGAGGAAGCCGACAGTGACGAAAAAAGACTCGCTGGGTGAGGACCGGATCAAGAAGTCGCAGATAATGCTGTTTCTTTCGTCGCGTGGAAACGAAAGCTCGTATGAAACCCCGATATACGACAACGGTTATTTTACGAAATATCTGGCAGAGGCCTTCAGGGGTGCGGCCGATGCCGACAAGAACGGACGTATAACGGCATGGGAGATGTATGCTTATGTCTATAAGAAGGTGGTTGAAGCCGTGCAAGGCCGCCAGCATCCCGTGATGTGGGGTTACTTTAACAAGCGATTAATATTGATGGACAATAATGCGCATGCTACGCATTGATGTCCATCAAGTCTTGGTGGCTTTATTTGTGTGATTGTTCCAGCAGGTTGCCCAGCTCTTCTATATTGGCCACGGTCAGGTCGGGAGGCTCGGGGGCAGCTGCGGCTGTCTCTGCCGTGGTTTCGCCCGAGAGTACGAGCACGCCGAAGGCATGGGCGTTTTGTGCCATTTTGATGTCGGTATAGATGCGGTCGCCCACCATGGCAATTTGTTCGGGTTGAAGATGCTTTTGTCGCAGGATGCCGATGAGCATGTTGGGGTCGGGTTTGCCCAATGTGATGTCGGGACGACGGCCTGTGGCATGTTCCAGACATTGGCAGATGGAACCGCAGTCGACGAGGATGGTCCGTTCGTTGGTGGGGCAGACGCGGTCGGGATTAGTGGCGATGTAGGGCAGGCCTTGTGAAATCCACCATGCTGCGCGGCACAGGCGTGAATAGGTCAATGTCATGTCGAATGCGGCAATGACGGCATCGGGCGTGTCATCGGCACTGTCGGAAGTGGAGACGTAGCCGGCTTTCTCGAATTGAGAAATCATGCTGGGCGTTCCGAGTAGAAACAGCCGTTTGGCCGTGGGGAGGTTGGCTTTCAGATAGTCAATGGTAGCCACGGTCGTGGTATACATTTCCTCTTCAGTGGCATGTATGCCCATTCCGGCCAGTTTCAGAAGGTAGTCGTCTAACGATTTGGACGGGTTGTTGGTCAGGAAAGAATAGGAGATGCCCATGCCTTTCAGTTTGTCGAGGAAGGGTATGGTGAAAGGAAAAAGGGAATTTCCCATATAGATGGTTCCATCCATATCAAGGGCTACATGCTTGATGCGAGCCAGCTTTTGTTGAAGAGTCAGTTCCATGTTTAGTTGCCTGCTTTGTTGTGTTCTACTTCATCGTATCCGTCGGCTTTGGCATTCCACATCAGCAAGAAAACAATCATGCCGATAACCGCAATGGCTATCATGCCGATGAATACGTAGTCCCAGCTTTTGGCAGGATTTATACGATTCATGATGTCGACAAAGAGACCTACGCCTACACCGGAGACCAAACCGCTGGCGTAGCCGAAAAGGCCGGTCAGTCCGTTGGCCGTTGCTGCCGCGCGGTTGGTGGCCTGGTTGGCTGCCGCGATGCCGATAAGGGCCTGTGGACCGTAGATGAAGAAGCCGGCCATGGCGAGGACAATAATCATGAGCCCCATGCTTGTTCCGCCTGGCAGCAGCAGGAAGATTGTCATGAAGACGACAACGCCCAGCATGCAGTAGACGCAGGTGCGGTGGGCTTTTCCCTTGAGCCATTTGTCGGTGGCATATCCGCTGACGAGCATTCCTATGATGCCGAATATCTCAAAGATGGCAACGGTCCATCCGGCATTGGACAGGGACATGCCGCGAGCTTCTTTCAGGAAGGTGGGCCCCCAATCGAGTACGGCGAAGCGAACGATGTAGACGAAGAAGTTGGCGATGCCGAGAATCCAAATCCATTTGTTGCGAAAAACATGCTTGCGGATGAATTGCTTGTATTCGGCAGACGAGCCTTTGCCCGTTTTGTTGATGGCATGCAGTTCGGGCAGCCCTACCGACGACGGGGTATCGCGCAAGAAGAGGAAAATGCCGATGGAACCTGCCAAGGCGATGGTGGCCGGAATCCAGAAGCACCAGCGCCAGGCTCCCATGTGGGCTGCCGACTCAAGTACGCTTTGCATTCGTTCGGAGTCGGACATGTCGATATTCAGATGGGCGGCAATGGAGGCTACGATTTCGGGATTGGCACTCATGTTGGTTCCCAATGTTCCCATGATATAGCCGCAGAGAATGGCAACGATGCTTGCACCGATGGAGTGGGAAGTGTTCCATACAGACATCTTTGTGGCCAGTTCCTGTTGGGGAATCCAATGGGTGAGCAGACGGGCACAGGGCGGAAATCCGCTTCCTTGCAGAAAGTTGTTGAGTATAAGAATGATTCCGAATATCAGAACCATAGTGTTAGTGAATTGCGCCCCACTTGTTTCACCTGTCAGAAGGGTGCTTAGGTCGGCGCCGAAGCCGAAGGCATAGTTGGCTATGGCACAAAGGAACAGGCCGATGGCCATGTGATAGCGTGCATTGATGCGGTCGGCAACCAATCCGTTAAGAAAACGCGAGATGCCGTAGACAATGGTTACGACGGTCATGATGATGCCGAAACTGGTCTTTGTGATGCCGTATTCCGCGCTTAGCCCGGGAATGGCAAATGAGAAGTTCTTTCTTACAAAGTAGAACAAGGCATAGCCTACCATTGTTGTGATGATGGTGCGCCATTGCCAATATTTGAATAATTTGGATGCTGTCATGGTATATTGATGATTGTTTTTTAGTTGATTTCCCACAATCCGCCTTTTCCAAACAGATGGTCTGTCCAGCGGTCAAGCTGGCATGTCCTTAAGCCGAGGTCGAGGATGGTAAAACGGCGGCGTATGGATAGTGCGGGTATAATGCTGTTGCGTAGCCGTGTGCGTGGCAAATCGATGTCTTCGGGGGTTGTGGGAGCTCCTACGGTTCGGAGACGCTTTACGGCTTCGGCTACCGGTACGAGCTGGCGTTTCAGGCGAGGACGGGTTTCGTCCCATTTGTCTTTGAACAATTGTAGCTGTTCGCGAAGAGCATCAGATGAGATGTATTTAGCCTTGATTTCGGTGGCCCCGAGGGTGGGAAAGTCTGTTCCTTCAAACATTTTCAAGGCTTGTTGCTCCTGTGTCGCAAGGTCGGGCCATGCCTGTATACATTTTTCGATGTCAATGCTGTTGACATCGGTTTCAAGCAATGATTCATAGAAAGAAAGAGAGAGAAGTGTGCCGATGCTTACCTGAAAGCCGTGGGATGGGGCTTGGCCGTTGTGCATGACGAAATGTTCCATGTTGAGCAAATGACTGAACTGATGGTCAGCACCGCTGGCGGGACGACTTGATTTTGGGTATGCTTGCATGGCGAATCCGCCCAGCATGAGACCTTCGATGAGTCCGCGAAGAGCTTTCGGATTGCCGTCACGTGCACCGGCAGGGTCGGACAAGGCATCGTGAAGCCCGTCCTGTACGATGGAAAACGCAACCGGGTCGATGGGCTCAATGCCTAAAGCATCGGCCAAAATCCAATCGGCACCGGCAGGTACTTTGGCAAATAAATCTGCATAGCCGCTTGCCGTCATCTTCTGGGGTGCCGTTGCCAGAACGTCAATGTCGGCAATGACGGCTTGTGGCGAGGCGCAGGGGAATGTTGTCTTTGCTCCGTCTTTCGTGATGGATGCACCGAATGCCACATATCCGTCCATTGATGCTGCCGTTGCAACAATCATGTAGGGCCGGTTGGTATGGTAGGAGCTCAGTTTGGTGATGTCGTTGATGGTGCCCGAACCTATGGCAATAGGAATGGCATCTGTCGTCTTCAGAATGGCATCCAGCCGGTCAATGTATTTCCATTCGGCGTGCATTTCCGGCTCATCGAAAATGTAAGGTGCATCTTGTTCGATGCAGGCATTGCGCAAGATTTCAGCTATGTCCTTTCCTTCAATGTCATAAGTTCTTTTACAGGCGATGATGATGGCACGTTTTCCGGGGAATTGTTCTTTGAAGATTCGGGCAGTTTCGCCTAAGATTCCCTGTCCTATGCAAATGGCCTTTGTGTAGGTCGCGTTTTCGAGCGCGAGCTTGATTCTATCCATTGTGGTTTAGTTGTTTTTTTCTGTCTTGTATGTAAGCAGCATGAAGAGAATGGATATAATGCAACTTCCGACAAGAAGAAGGAAAGTCCAATTCCATCCTGCATGTTGGGCAACATAGCCTATAACTATATTGGCCAAAAGTGCCGTTCCTAAAACGTATCCCATGAATCCGGTGAGCCCGGCTGCTGTACCTGCTGCATTTTTTGGTGCGAGATCGAGTGCCTGTACGCCAATTAGCATCACAGGGCCATAAATGAAGAATCCGATGGCTATCAAGCAAATCAATACAATGTTGATGTCATCGAGACATTGCCAGTAAATGGTGATGAATAGAGCAACGATGCTCATGAATATGATGGTTGGCAAGGCACGCTTGCCTTTAAATACGTGGTCGCTTAGCCATCCACAAACCAGAGTGCCCGGAATGGCTGCCATTTCATAAGCGAAGTAAGCCCATCCGGCATCCTTTATGTTGATGCCGCGCTCTGTCAGAATGGTGGGAGCCCAATCCAGACAGCCATAACGTACCATATAGACGAAGGCGTTGGAAAGAGCAATGTACCAAAGGTATTTATTGGTAAGTACTGTCCTGAATATTTCTTTGGAGGATAAGACCTCTTCGGATTTTGCACTATAAGAGTCTGTATAGTCGTTGCGCCATTTCTCAATGGAAGGCAAACCGCATGATTGCGGTGTGTCGCGAATGAGGCAGTAAGCTATAACGGCAATCAGAATGGCGACACACGAAGGAAACAAGTATGTGCCGATGAGGAAATATCGTTGTTCGTCGGCTCCATAAAACCAAGAACCAAACCAGATGGCACCATAGACTGCCATTGGCCCGACCAAAGCACCGCCAACATTGTGGGCGCAATTCCAAATAGACATCCAGGTTCCACGTTCTTTTTGGGAAAACCAGTGGGTCATGACACGCCCGCATGGAGGCCACCCCATTCCGTTGAACCAGCCAACGAGGAAGTTGAGCGCAGCCATCAGTATGATGGCCCATTCCTTGTGTTCTGCACCAATGTATTGGATGGGGACTATCATGAACATCATGGAAAGAGCTGCCAGAATCAAACCTAACGGCAAAAAATGGCGTGCGTTGCTACGGTCGGATATGCTGGCCATGATGAATTTGGAGAATCCGTAGGCTACGGCATTCATAGAAAGGACAATTCCTAATTCTCCCTTTTCAAATCCGAAAGGTTCGAGCATCGGTATGGCCATGGAAAAGTTCTTGCGAACGATGTAAAAACCCGCGTAGCCGATGAATGCGCCCAGGAAAACTTGCCACCGTAGCAAAGGATAACTCTTGGAGACTTTTTCGGAAGACATTTCTTCCTTGAAAGGAGGAGGACTAAGGAATGACATGAGTTGGTGCTTTAAGATGTTACTGAATCTAAGGGTTGACGATGTAGTTGGACGCTATTGTTGTGAAATCTTTGATTTGCTGCTCTTCCCATGTTTTGTCGTAGCCTAACTCTTTTGCTATGATAGCTGCAACTTTGGGTGCAACATTGACGGCTTCCTTTGAGTCGATGTAGAGCATGCGCACTCTACGTGCCAACACATCATCGACGGTGCGAGCCATTTCTTCGCGTACGGCCCATATGACTTCGGCTACTGTATAGTCGAATTTGGAAGACAATTTTTCTGCGAATGAAGGATTCTCTTTTTGCAATTGCAATATAGCCGGTTCATCGCTGCCGTATATATACAGATGATTGGTCAGATCTGGATTTGGGCGGTATCCATGGATGCGGAATGATTTGGTTACGCATTTGCGTGGCTCCAGGCCGCTTAGTTCGATGGCTTTGTTGATGGTGTCTTCGGCCATTAGACGATATGAAGTCCATTTGCCGCCTGTAATTGTAACCAAATTGTTGTCGGAAACGATAATCTTATGGCTGCGTGAAATTTCTTTTGTGCTTTTCCCTTCTTTCTTAGGTGCAGCAAGTGGGCGTTGGCCGGCAAAGACTGAAACGATATCTTTGCGGGTGGGGGCAGGATCCATATACAGACCGGCAGTATTGAGAATGAATTGAATTTCTTCGTCCAAGGCTTTCGGTTCGCTTTCGGGATGTTCGCGGAGGATGTCTGTTGTTCCCACAACCACGCGGTTATGCCATGGAACGGCAAACAGAACGCGTCCGTCTGAGGTCTTGGGTACCATTAGAGCATAATCGCTTTGCAGAAATTTCATATCTAATACCAGATGTACGCCTTGGCTTGGTCTGACCATAGGAGGCATTCCTGGTTCGTCCATTTGCATGATGCTGTCTACGAAGATACCGGCGGCATTGATAACATTCTTGGCTTTAACGGTATAAGTCTTGCCACTTTCGTTGTCGGTAACTGTTACTCCGCATGCTTTTCCGTTTTGATTGTGCAAAATGGAGGTTACCGAGATGTGATTGATGGCGCAGCCGCCATTTTCAATGCAAGTCTCAGCCAGATTGATGGCCATTCGAGAATCATCGAATTGTCCGTCATGATAGACAATGCCACCTTTCAATCCTTTTTTTACCGATACGGGCAGGTAACGGGCTACAGTTCCTTTACCAATAAAGCGTGAGCGGCCATATCCGAATCCGAATGAAAGGATATCATAGAATACAAGCCCGCAAAAATAAAGGACATTGTCCCACCACGTATAGTTTGATATGACGAAAGCCTGATCCTTTACCAGATGTGGTGCGTTAGCTTTCATGCGTCCCCTTTCGCGCAGAGCTTCGAGCACTAATTTCACATCGCCTTTTTGAAGATAGCGTACTCCTCCGTGAACCAATTTCGTACTTCTGCTGGATGTACATTTGGCAAAATCATCCTTTTCAAATAGTGCAACGCTATATCCTCGGGTTGCGGCATCTACTGCGCATCCTAAACCGGTGGCTCCACCACCTATTACTACAAAATCCCAAACTTTTTCCGGATTTTCAATTTGATGTATTTGTGCTTGGCGCTTCATATTGTTTTTTATGTCTTAGTTTTGTCGTAAATAGAGCTTGCTTTGGCAAAATTACTACTTTTGTTGCAATACTCTGGCAATAGGTCTTATAAAAGCTGTGATATGTCTCGAACTTTTAGGATAAAAGCAAGAGCAGCGCACAATAGATGTACGCTGCTCTTATATAGATAAGTCTTGATTTATCTTGCTTCTGAGGCTATCGTTCCTGCTTGTGCAGTTGCGTCGTCTTTGTCTTTCATTCTATAGCCCATTGTCAGATAAGCTAATGGAGCTGCGAGGAACAATGAAGACAATGTTCCGTAAATAACGCCGAGAATCATGGCAAAGGCAAAGCTGCGGATGCTGTCTCCACCTAAGATGAAGATGCAAAGCAAAACGAGCAATGTTGTAGAACTTGTATTGATGGTACGAGCCAATGTCGTGTTCAATGATTGGTTGAAGAGCAATTGACGGTCGCGTTTCGGGTATAAGTGGAGGAATTCACGTACACGGTCGAATATAACCACCTTGTCGTTGATGGAGTATCCTATACAAGTAAGAATGGCTCCGATAAAGGTCTGGTCTATTTCGAGCGAGAATGGAACGATGCCCCACAACAGAGAATAAGTACCTATAATCAATATAGCATCGCAAGCCAAAGCTATGGTGCTTCCGATAGAGAAAGCTACATTGCGGAAACGTATCAGAATGTAGACAAAGATGGCAGCCAAAGCGAAGATAACGCTGATGATGGCACCATGAGTAACATCTTTTGCAATCGACGGGCCTACTTTTTGTGAACTGATGATGGAGCCTCCGGCACGGTTGTCTCGGTCGATGAATCTATTTAAAGTTACGTAATCGGCTAAGAGTTTTCCCTTTTTCAGTGCCTTGTAGAGGAACTCTTCAATCTGTGCATCTATTTCGGGATTTTCTTCATTGATGCGATAGTTGGTTGTTACACGAATGGTCTTGTGGTCAGTACCCAATGCTATACATGATACAGTTGCATCGCCAACTTCCGGTTGTAATAATTTTGTGACGGTTTCGGGCTCTACTTGTTGTTCGAATTGTACCACAAAGTTACGACCACCTGAGAAGTCGATGCCTTGACTTAAACCACGGATGCCGAAGCTGGCAAAGCTTACCAATAGTGCAATGGCAAATATAACGAAAGAATATTTGTAAGCACTCATGAAGTGGAAATGCGGATTTTTCATGAGGTTCTTCGACAATCCGGTGACGAATGTCAGGTTAGTCCATTTGTCTTTGTTCAAGAAGTGCTCATATACCAAACGTGTGAGGCAAACGGCAGTGAACAATGATGCCAACAGACCGATAATCAATGTTGTCGCAAATCCTCGGATGGGACCTGTTCCGAAGTAGAACAGGATGATACCTGTTATAATAGATGTTACGTTAGAGTCAATAATGGCGCTGAAGGCATTTCCGTAACCATCTGCTATGGCTGTCTTAAGCTGCTTGCCACTGGCCAGTTCTTCTTTGGTGCGCTCATAAATAAGCACATTGGCGTCGACCGCCATACCGAGCGACAATACCATACCGGCGATGCCTGACATGGTTAAGGCTGCCTGGAAAGAGGTAAGTACGCCCAATGTAAAGAAGAAGTTCAGAATCAGAGCACAATTGGCCACCATTCCCGGAATCAAGCCATAGATTCCGCACATGTAAATCATCAGAAGGATGAACGCGATGACAAAAGAAAGAATGCCTTGGTTGATGGACTCCTGTCCTAAAGAAGGACCTACGATTTCTTCTTGTACGATGTGGGTGGGTGCCGGCATCTTTCCTGAATTGAGTACGTTGGCCAAGTCTTTTGTGTCTTCTGTCGTGAAGTTACCTGTGATGGATGATGTTCCGCCTGTAATGGCATTTATTACGTTGGGTGCACTGTACACCAAGTTATCCAGGACAATGGCGATAGCGTGGCCTTGGTTCTTTTTTGTGAGTTGTGCCCAAGTGCGTGCACCATCGGTATTCATAGACATGCTTACAGACGGCCGTCCATATTCGTCGAAATCGGCTTTAGCTGTTGTGATGACGTTTCCTTCCAATGGTGCTTTGCCATTGCGACCCGACATGCGGATGGCATAAAGCTCGTAGATTTCTGCTTTTTGCGACATTGACGAAGGTTTTACGCCCCATAACAGCTTCAAGTCTTCAGGAAGAGTGTTCTTTGCAATTTCCGAGTGAATTAATTGGTTGACAGCTGCTGTGTCACGTGATAAGGCATATCCTACCATGCAACCGCCAGATTGAGCCGGAACCAGCTGAAGAACTGATAGCAGGGGGTGTTGCTTGCGGGCTTGTTCCAATTCCTTGTCTGAAGCAGCATTGCCTTTCTTATTGCTTAGTTGTGACAACAGCTCCGATTTTTTATTGGTGGCAGTTTCTTTGTCTTTGGTGCTGTCGGTAGCGGCTGCTGTCGTGTCGGCTACAGCATTGCTGCTTGTGCTGTTGGCTGCCAATTTGGTATCTAATGATGCCAGTTGCGGAACAATGACCGGAGCATCGTAGGTTTCCCAGAATTCCAGATTTGCACTACCTTGCAGCAGCTTGCGCACACGTTCAGGCTCTTTGATACCGGGCATTTCAACCATGATGCGCCCCATTTGCCCTTCAAGCATCTGAATGTTGGGCTGAGCAACGCCAAACTGGTCAATACGGGTGCGAATGACAGTGTATGAGTTGTCTACTGCAGATTTCACTTCGCTGCGCAGCACCTTTTCAACTTCTGAATCTTTGCTCCGGGTGGTTACCTTGCCCTTGAGCTGCTGTGTTGCAAAAATGGTGCAAAGCTTGTCTTTGCCGGCTTTTTGCTGGTAGCTTTTTACGAATAGCGATATAAAGTCTGTTTGGCTTTTTGAAGCTTCTGATGCGGCTTCATTTACTGCATTTACAAAGTTGGCATCTTGTGAATTGTCGGCCAAGGCCTTTACTACTTCCGGAACTGATACTTCCAGAATAACATTCATACCTCCCTTTAGATCCAGACCCAAACCAATCTGCATCTCTTGACACTGTTTCAAAGTGTACGCTCCCAGCCATACCCGTTCGTTCTTCATCGAGTCTAAATAGAGCATTCCGGCTTTAGCCTCCATTTTGGCTGCCTTGTTCTCGTAGTGACGTGTCACAAAAGAAAACGACAGGTAGTAGATGCATACGAGCGTAAGTAGTACAGCAAATACTTTTACAAATCCCTTGTTTTGCATTTCTATTTAATTATTGATTTTTCAAAATTCAGCTCTTGCGAACAATAAGCGTGCAAATATAGGTATTTTTCCCTGCTTTAGTTGGCTTTTTGTTGTTTAATTTCTCTAAGTGCATCAACATTCGTGCTTTTTGATGTCAAAAATGACCTTCTCTGTTCAAACTGCCATGCGTGAAGTGGCTGTTTTTATTTTTGCCATGTCAGGGAACCATTAAGTCCGTCTTTTCTTTTATTTTTGCAGTTCAATAAATTGATAGTATATGAAAAGGTTGTTGCTTATAATGGCTGGCATGTTACCTTTGCTGTTCGCCCGGGCGGCTGCTTCATCTCCTGACGAAGGCGTGATAGGGATGTCTGTCATCAAAGATTCCGGAAACCGTTTGGAATATGTTCATTCTCGTTTTGCCATTAATCCAATTGCCTCTGTGCACCTTAGCCGTTACAGCGGCGAACAAGAAATCCTGCAATATCTCAATATAATAAGCGTAGGAAAGCAGATTGTCAATTACTTGGTAAACTATACGTTTGGTGAAATGGATGCCCACATTTTGCTTGAAAGGATGCCCCGGGAACGTTCAAAAAATCCACAGGCAGAGGACTATCAGGCAGCATTGCAGAATAATTATGTGCTGGTTGTTAAGTATGACGAAGAAAGCCGCCTTAAGGCTCTTGCCGCAGATTCGGCCATTGCTTCCCCGAAGGGACATTGGTATCTTTATCAACTGCAATGTGACAGGAAAACTTTCGAACAGCTGGAGGCTAATATACCACGTCCCGGTGATAGCGTTGGGACACAAGGTGAAAAACGTTCCGGTTATGAGGGCATCAGTATTCCTCTCAAACTTATCGACGATGGCTACAATATTGGTGCCGACTTGATGCCTTACCTTGCCAAGAATATTAAATATGTAAGTGCCGAAGAGATAAAGTCAGGAAACATCAAACGGCAGTTAGGGCAGACTTCAACAGCGTTGAAAATTGCTCTTTCACCGCTGGTAATCTTAAAGAAGTAGGATTCTTTGCCTACAGATGCCGTTGCCGTTGTTTTGTGCCAAGAAGTCTCAGATGCCTAATCTTTCAGACAATTCAATCATGCGGTCAATAGGCTTGACGGCTTCTTTGATGATTTCGGGGGCAACGTGCACTTCCGGCCACTCATACTTCAGACAATTGTAAAGCTTTTCCATGGTATTCATGCGCATGTAGGCACATTCGTTGCACATGCATGTCTTTCCCGGAGTCTCCCCGTCATCTGGTGGTACGGGTATAAATGTCTTTTCCGGGCTTTTGCGCTGCATTTCAAACAGTATTCCGCTTTCTGTTGCTACGATAAATGTTTGTTCATCGCTTTCAACAGTATATTTCAGCAGGGCTGCAGTCGAGCCGACAATGTCGGCCAGTTTCAGCACTGCTCCTTTGCATTCCGGATGAGCCAGTACCTTTGCTTTAGGATATTGCTTTTTCAGTTCTATGATTTTGCCTACCGAAAAGCGTTCATGTACATCGCAAGCTCCATTCCATAGCAGCATGTTCCGCCCTGTAATCTGGTTGATATACTCGCCTAAGTTCCGGTCAGGTCCGAAGATGATTTTTTCATCTTTCGGGAAGCTTTCCACGATCTGTTTGGCGTTTGATGATGTCACTACAATGTCGGTCAGGGCTTTTACTTCGGCCGAAGTGTTGACATATGAAACGACTTTGTAGCCCGGATGGGCTTTTATGAAAGTCGCAAATTCTTTGGCGGGGCAGCTTTCTGCCAGTGAGCACGATGCGTTCAGGTCGGGAATCAGCACCTTCTTGTCCGGGCATAGCACCTTGTTTGTCTCTCCCATGAAATGGACACCACACATCACGATGATGTCGGCATCCGTCTTTGCTGCTTTACGTGCCAAGGCCAGGCTGTCGCCAATAAAGTCTGCTATTTCCTGCAATGGCTTATCCGTGTAGTAATGTGCCATGATTACGGCATTCTTTTCTTTGCACATGCGCCTTATCTCGGCTTTCAAGTCTGTGCCTGCGGGTATAGGCTCGTTAACGTAGCCTTTTTCTTTCCAGCTGTTTTTGATTTCCGTCATATTCTCAATAGTGTGGCAGTGTAATTTCTTTTGACGCGTAACTTGGCCAAGGTTGTGCCAACGAACTTGTGCCGCCCACCAGCTTCAGGGTGAATGATGTACCTTTTTGAATGGCCATGTCATTTCGCTTCCAATTGTAGGATAAGATAGAATCGCTTGCGGCTTCCAGCTTTTCTTTTGCGTCTGTCAGTTTGGTTGAGAAACCGTCTTGCCCGTTGTCGTAAAACTGCTTCAGGATGGCTGCCACTTCCATTTGGGCCTTTATATTCAGGGCATAGTTGGGCGAAGCGTTGTCTGTCTTGAAGCTGAACAGGAAGATGGGGAACTCTATCTTCCGGCGGTTAATGATGGTGCTGCCTTCATTGGAGCCTGCCTCTTTGACGAGGGCTATTTCCACCCATGTGGTATCACCTATTGCAATGTCTTTTTCAAGCCAATTGGTTTTCAATATCGAGTCGCAGGCATTGTTCCAATGTTTGCCTGCTTCTTCAAGGGTGCATTCGAATCCCGTTGATGCCGGTGAGAATCTTTCGATGATGCTTGAGGTGGCCTCTTCCAATTCATCGTTTTGCAGGTATGAATTTGAGGAGCCGCTCACCAGTAGTTTGTAGATTCCTGTGCCGTCAGTGTCATCATCATTGTCAGAGCAGGCAGTTAGTAAGGCTGCGGTGAGGGCAATTACAAGCCATATATATTTGTTGCTGGTCAGTGCTTTCATACATTTATCGTTTTAGGATTATAGGTGCTGATGACACAACTTCGCCTTCATAAGTTACGAGTTGTAGCGTAAGGCTGCTGCCGGATTCCAGGTTGAAGGCTGTCCAGTCGTATGCTTCGATGAGCGATTTTGCTTTTTGGAAGCGTTGCAATGCCTCTGATTCGTCTGTCTGCATATATTGTTTGTTCTCGTCATACTGGGTGATTTTCAGTTGGTTCAATTGATAAATGGCGTTGCTGTTCCTTGCCAGTTGTTCCGAAACCTCAACAATTTTAAGCAAATAGGTGGGTACAATGTGTTCTTCGCTCTTCGAACAGCTTGAGATGGCTGTTACCAGCAAGATAAGCAGTAGCGGCTTGAAAATACTGATGGTTTTTCCTTTTAAATGCATCTGTTGTCTTCTTTGTGGCACAAAAATAGGTAAAAAAAGCCTTTGCAGCAAGCGCAGCAGATGAAATTTGACGGCTTTGTCAGGCAAGAGCTTTTCTACAGGATTCGGTGCGGGGATATATAAAAGAGGTGCGAACCTTTTGTATGGCCCGCACCTCTGTAGCGCTATGAGAAAAAAAACTTACTTGATGCTGATTTTCTTCTTACCGATGATGTAGATGCCTTTCTTCAGGTCCTTTTGGGCTTCGGTAGCTTTGACGTTGCACTTCAGGAGCTTGCCGTCAATGCTGTAGACATTTACCTTGTCGGTAGCCTTGGTCACGATAAACGGTTTTACAGCCGTTACTTGGTCTGCGGTTTCCAGAACGAGGTCGGCATCGCCTTCTTCGTTTACCACCTTCTTCGGGTCAATGTAACCGTAACGTCCGCTGATGAAGAGGTTAGCTGCACTAGCTGCGAGCTTCCAGCTTGTGTCTGTGGCATCGTAGTTGAATATACCCATACCCGGAGCTGCTACGGTCATGCCTTCGAGTGTACCGATGAGTCCGTTGGCAACAACGGAGGAAGTGTCGGTGACATCAGTTGGCAGAGGGAAGTAGATCGGCTGCTTGGCGTCATTGTCACATTGTGTATAGTCATTGACCATAATGATGAAGGGTTCACCTGCTTCGAAGGAAGACTTTTCTTTCAGCTCGAGACGGCTGCCGGCTTCCGTTGTTGTGAGGCTCTTCACGGCATAGGTCTTGACCTTGGCTGCGCTGATAGCTTCGTTGAATTCTGCGAGTCCGTCAACGGCCCAAGGCAATACCATGGTGTTGAGGCTGTTGTCGAAATACCAAGATATAGTTACATAGTCGTTTTCAACCGGTTTGAAGATGAATGACTGCTGCTCGCCTCCATCGGCCGGATAGTTGAGAACTATGAAATTGGTCTTGTCGGTCTTGAGGCAGTCGAAAGGATCCTTAACGCCTACCTGCTGCATCTTGAACTTACCGTTACCGTAGTAATAGATGTTGTAGGGAGTCTTTTCGTGTGACATCAGCGGCGAGAGGCTTGCACCCTGTCCGCGGTAAGCACCGAAGTACTGTCCGGTACCCATGTTCTGGATGGCATAGCATCCTACTGCGTTGCCTGTGGGCTCTTGTCCTTCAATGGGAACGAGACGCCAGATAGCATAGGGATCAGAGGTCGGGTCGGCTGTCTCAAGGGGATAGGTGCCGATATGCAGCTGGTCACCCGTCGATGTACTGTTGAGGAAGATGGGTTGCCCTTGTGTGTATGGATAGAGCGAACCTCCGAAGATGTTGTACCACTTGTTGGGCTCGAGCTGGCCTACATGGCTCATGAAGGTCTTGAAGGCTTCCTTCATCTTGGCCATGGCATTGTCGATCTGCTCCTTGGTGGGGCTGACGGGGCTTACACTGTTCTTGGCTTCGGTAACTGCATTGGCGAAAGCATCGATGGCTTCTTCGCTATCAACATAGCCCAAGCCGTAGTTCTCTTCGCTGACCACAGATTTGGCGATATAGCTTTCACGATAGGTCTTGGTCAGTGCAACCAGTTCCGTGGTGTCGGCATAGAGAGCTTCCACGGCAGCGATGGCTGCTTCAAACTTGTCGTTGAACTCGGTGGTGGTCATTTCATGTTTGCCCATCTTTTCAGCTACATCGAGGATGGCTTTCATGGCATCGCAGGCATCCTTCATGCCGGGGATGTAGTCGTACTGTATGCGATCCTTGTCGAGACCCGAGTACATCTGGAACTCGCTAAGGTTGAAAGTGATACCCGTTACGTCCGGGTTGTTGAACACGCGAGTGTCTACCTTTCCTGCGTGGGTGGTATTCTTGACAACGAAACGAATGTATTTGTAGGAATCGCCCAGTTCGATGGTGGGTGAGGTATACGGAGTTTCCAGCACCACTACGTCTTCGGGGAAGCCTTCGTTCAGTTCGGTGATGGCCGTCCATGAGTCCTGGTCGGCATTGTCGGTGCTGGCACCGAGCTCATCATCATTGGTGGCAAAGATCTGAATGTCGTTGGGGTTGTCGTGCCAATCGCTGTTACGTCCGTAGTATTGGAAGTAGAAGCTCTTGACAGGCTCGTTGAGTTTCACCTGCAGGTTGTGATAGCCTGTGCCTGTGTGGTCAAGGCTTTCCACTGCATCCATGGAAGCAATCCATTCGTCGGCTGTGATGTCGGCTTTCTGCATGTCTGTGCTCCAGAACGAGTGGAATATGGTGTTCTTGTCACCGTCGATAAGGCCTGCAATGGTACCGTCGCCGGAGTTGCTGTTGCTGCTAATCTGGGCTGCATCGGTGATGAGTGTGATGCGTGAGCCTGTTGCGGTATCGTAGATGCTTCTTGCCTTGGTGGCCAGTTCGGCCAGTTTGGTATCGAGCGCATCACGGTCAACATATAGGTCATCGATGGCCTTGGCAGCTGCATTGATGGCTTCGATGTCTGCTTCCGTCACTGTCAGGTTGGCCATCTTCTCCTGTGCTTCAGCTACGAGTTTGTCGTAGGTATCACAGGCTTCTTTCATGCCGGCTACCTTGTAGTATTCAGATGATTCTGCGGGATTTCCGTCGTAAACCTGGAACTCACTGAGGTTGAAGGTTACACCCGTGATGGAGGGAACTGCAAATCCTGTAGCGCGGTTTCCGCCGTCCATGGTGGACACATGCTTGACAACGAAACGCAGATACTTGTAGCTGCCTTTGAGGTCGATGACGGGTGATTGATAGGATACGGCATTGTCGTTGCCGGGGAACCCGTATGCGTCTTTGGTCATGTCAACGATTTCGGTCCATTGCAGCGAGTCTGCGGCTGCAGTGCTAGTAGCAAGATTGTCGTCGTTGGTGCCGTAGAGGGTGATGTGGGTGGGGTTGTCGTGCCAGCCGTCTGTGTTGTTGCGTCCGTTGAAGCGGAACTTCATCTTGCTGATTTCCTTGCCAAGGGATATCTGCAGGTTGTGCCAGCCGATACCTTCTGTGGTGGCAATGTTACCCATGGCTCCGTCCCAAAGAGAGTGGAAGATGGTTTCTGTGTTGCCGTCAATGAGGTTGGCAAGATTGCCATCGCTGGCTTGAGAGTTGCTGGCTATCTGGTCAGCTGAGGTGATGAGAGCTGTGTAGTCGTTGGCTTTCTGACGTGAAGAGGCTGTGTTGTCGATGGCTTTCTTCATCTTGTCGGCCAACAGCTGTTTGGGTCCCAGTTCGGAGAATGACTTGATGAGTTCTTCATCTGTTATTTCCTTGAAGTACCAGGCTGCCGTAGCGTTGGCTCCGGTGTTCCAGGTGCATATCTTTCCTCCTATACCTGTGCCGTTGGAATGTCCCTGAGTTTCGTATGCACGTGTGTTTTTGGTGTTGTAGATGTTGTATTGTGCATAGCCAAGGGGCTTGAGTACCTGTTCGTATTCTGCATCGGGTTCTTTCGAGAAGCTTACCTGTACGTCGGTGGCATCTGTGAAGTTTCCGTTGTCGTCTGTCACGCACCTGAGGTATTCGGATGTACCGGCGTTCTGTATGGTGAAGTTGCCGTCTTCGAGCTTGTTGACGATGAAGGCGAACTTTCCTTTCTTTTCGTCGAGGTTGCCCCAGTAGAGGCGGCTGTCAAGGTCGGCATAGAGTGCTTTCTTTACATCGGGCTGGTTGGTGGCGAAGGCCGAGTTCATGTTGATGATGTAGTAGTATCCGCCGTTCTTGAAGTCAACGGTCGATGCGATAACTGCGTCGTAGGCATCGAGCATGGCCTTTTCATCGGCTGCTGCCGTACTTTCGTTTCTTTCTGTGATGTCAAGGTCGGCTTTGTCGAGTGCGTAGACAAGTGCCTCCAGTTTTTGGGCATCTACACATCCGGGGTCGGTACCTGAAACGAAGCTTGCACTTGCATCTTTGATTTTTGTATAGTTTTTTTCCAGTGAGATGAGGGGAGAGTTGCTCTCGATGGCCTGGTAAACCTGGAATTCGCCAATGGCAAAGTAGGGGTAATTGCCGGTCGAACCTCCTCCGTTGGTCTTGGTTACGGCAAAGCGAAGATAACGATAGGACTCTCCGAGATCAATCATGTCGGATGTGTAGTCGTAGATGGCTTCTGCCGTGGGCATGTTTTTGATCGAGTCGATTTCAGTCCACTCTTCGTTGTCATTGGAGGCATACAGCACCATTTCTATAGGACGGTTGGTGTGGCCGTAGCTGTCGGCACGTCTACCCATGGTGAAGATGATGCGTTGCTGCGGCTGACTTTGCAGATCCACCTGCAGCCAGTGGGGGTGGTTGTCAGGTTCCGGAGCCGTTCCGTTCCATGCTGTGGTGAAAAACGTTGAGCCGTCTCCGTCGATGAGGGCTGCATAGCTTCCTTCGGCACTCGAGCCGTTTGTTCCTGCCTTGAAGTCGCTGGAGAACTGGCAGAGTTCCGGATCGTTGTCATCGGCATGGATGACAAGCCCCATGTTGCGGTCGAATGTCCAATTCGTTTCACCGCTGGCGGGGTTCCATAAGACGCTGCATATAAGCAACGCCATGAATGTGAATAGATTTTTTATCATACGTATAATGTGAATGAAATTTGTTGTCTGTTGTCTTAATATCGCTCCCCATAAAATGAAGAATGCGTCTTGCAAAGTTATGCTTTTGTTTCAAACCAATTACAAAACGGTTGCATTTTATAGTGTTAAATAAACATAATCGGCAAGAAATGTAATGAAATGCGTGCCTGTATAATGTTTTTTGTGTTTCGGTTGGATTGTTTTGGGAGGTTTGTCATGCCTACTTTAGATTTTCTGTATAAGTATGCCGAAAATCGTCTCTGCGAAGAAACAGGTTGTTCCCTCGCAGGAAACAGGTTGTTTCATATAGGTGAAACAGGTTGTTTCCTGTACATGAAACAAAGTGTTTCATCAGGGGAAACAAAGTGTTTCGTGTACATGAAACACGTTACGATGTGCCGCATTGCATGCTGCAATGCCCGGCATTGCCGTCTGAGAGGCCGGTAACCGCTTTTTCAGGCCTTTGAGTCAGGCTGTCAGTCTTGGGTAGCGGAAGAAGATGGCCGCCAGTGCACAGAGGGCCAGCAGCAACGGATAGAACAGGTAGGGCATTATGGCTGTGGAGGGAATGGAAGCCAGTCCGCCGGCCATGAGCAGCTGTGCTCCATAAGGAATGATGCCTTGTATGCAGCACGAAAATGTGTCGAGGATGCTGGCTGTTTTGCGTGGGTCAACTCCGAACTTGCGTGATATGTCGTTGGAAATAGAGCCTACGGAGAGTATGGCCACGGTATTGTTGGCCGTACACAGGTTGGTGAGGCACACCAGAGCCGCGATGCATCCTTCGGCTCCCCGTGCCGAGCGTACGCCGTGTGTGAGGGAATGAATGATCCATGTAATGCCACCTCCCTTGCGTATCACTGCCAGCAATCCTCCGGCCATCATGGAAACGAGGATAAGTTCGCTCATGCCTGCTATTCCGGTGCATATGGCATTGAGGAAGCCTTCGACGGTGTAGGAGCTGTCACACAGGCCAACTATGCCACAGAGCACGATGCCCAGTGAGAGGCTCCACAGTACGTTGAGCCCCATGATGGCAGTGACAAGGACTGCCAGATAGGGAATGATTTTCCACCATGCCACGTTGTCGGGGGCTGCCGGCATGCTGTTGTCGCTTCCCAGCACGGCATAGAGCAGGAAGGTGATGGCGGCTGCCGGCAGAGCAATGCGTATGTTCACACGGAATTTGTCGCTCATGCGGCATCCCTGTGTCCTGGTGGCCACCACGGTGGTGTCGGAGATGAACGACAGGTTGTCGCCGAAGAAGCTTCCTCCTACCACGGCAGCCACGGTTAGGGGAAGCTCCATTCCTGTCTGCAATGCCAGTCCGCTTGCAATGGGTGTAAGGGCAACGACGGTTCCCACCGAAGTGCCTATGGACAGCGAGATGAAGCAGGAAGCCACAAAGAGCCCCGAGAGCAGCATGCCTGACGGCACAAGTCCGAGGGTCAGGGCCACGGTAGCGTCGACTGCCCCCATTGCCTTTGCAGCCGCGGCAAAGGCACCTGCAAGGACGAAAATCCATATCATGAGAAGCAGGTTCTTGTTGCCTGCACCTTCGGAAAACACCGACAGACGGTCTTCAAAGCTCATGCCGCGCAGAGTGGACAGTCCATACACCGAGGTGAGGATAAACACTACGAGCAGCGGCACCTTGTGGAAACCATGCATCAGAAAGCTTAGTGCAATGAAGAGAAGTGCCATTACGGCCAGCGGGCTCAGTGCCAGAAGCCCATTCCTATGTACGGCTTTGTGCCGGAGAATATCCTTTTCTTTCATTTTTATCGGCCTTATTCAGACGCAAAGTTACGCAAGAAGTGCCGGTTTTGCTGCATGTTGCGGCTTGTTAAATGCAAAAATAACGGGATACAGCGTGCTTTTTCGTAAAATAGACATAATGAGGCCAATGTTTGCTTCCGGCATTAAGCTGAAAGTTGTATATTTGCTTTGGGAAATAAGTAGCGTCACCCGGTAAAAGGGCTTCCCGGTGGTTGCTTCTTCAGATAGAGAAAAGACAAGCCCTTTATTATTCAAACATCATTACATGATAAGATTCATTGTACTTTTTTGCTCTCTGACTTTGCTGTTAGAGGCAAAAGCTCAGATGTTGCCGTCAGGAAGCAGTGAAGGGCAGCCTGTATGGTATTACATCGAAAGCGCGGGAGGTACATCCGGAAGCTCTTTGGTATGTACGGTCGAAGACGACCGGGTTTACAGCCGTGAAAAGCATCTCAACGATGTCGATGCCGCCGCCAGCCAGTTATGGCGTTTTGAAATTGATGATGAAGGTCTTTGCTACATCATCAACAAGGCCACCGGCCGTTTCTTGAACTTCAAGTTCAGCTCGACGTTGCGTGCCAATGTCGTGAGTGTCACAGACAACAGGGCAAAGTTTATGTTTGTGCTCCACGAAGGGGGCATATCCCTGCGTTTGAACTCGGCCACCGACGAGCAGTGCTACGTAGGTCTTGGCACCAAAGAAGAACTGAAGGGGCAGTTTGTGGGTGTGACCGGTGAAGAAAGCCTGACAAACGGGCTTCTGACGTTTACCGCCTACAACGATTCGCCACTGAAGTATTCAACCAAAGGCAATGAAACATGGTATGGCATCCTGTCGGCCAAAGAGGGATTAGAGGCTATGGCCCTTACAGATTGTTCGTCAGAAAACGCTGACTTTCCGATTGCAGTGAGCAGCTTCAGCAGTGACGATGCCGCTCAGCAATGGAAGATAGTTAAGGACGATGCCACCGGACGCATAAGGATTGTGAACCGCAAAAGCGGCTTGCACATCCTTACGGCATCAAACGTTATAGGCAGCTTCAACGCCACCATATTGGGTTGGGTAGCCAAGTATCCCGGTTTCGACTATACCTATCTGGGGCTGGGACAATATGCCCTTTACGGTACGGAAGACGATGATGTGGTTCGCTATCTGGGACTTCAGGACACAGAAAGTGTGCCTGTAGAGCTGAAAACCGACCAACTGGCATCGTCAGCATTCGCATGGGTGTTCAAGGAAACAGCCACAGGCACAGGTATTTCCGACCTTAGTGCCAACGTAAAGATAGCCGTTGTCGACGGACGCATAGTGGTATACGGCACCGACAACTATAAAATCACCTCTGCACAAGGCATGCAGATGCCCAAAGATGCCAGGCTGCCGAAGGGCGTATATATCGTAACCTGCAACGGCCGGTCTACAAAAATCACCATCAATAAGTAAGGAAATGAAACATCTGCATAATTATCTCATATTGATACTGGCCATGATCGTGTGTCCGGTATATGCACAAAAGTATGTTCTGACTTCGGTATCGCAGAAAGGCTCATCACACTTCGACACCGACGCCAAGGAAATAGTCTTCGGCACAACCGCCGCACACAAGACGGTGACCGCAACCACCAACCTAAATATCTCGGCTGTGAGCAATGCCGGATGGTGCACAGTAGCCACATCGGGCAAAGAAATAAAAGTATCTGTAACAGCCAATCCTGACAAGGGAGAACGCACGGCCGTAGTAAGGCTGCAAGTGAAAGACGGCCTTTCAAAGGATATCAAGGTGCGTCAGTTTGGCAGCACTCCGGCTGTATATGCCACGCCTCAGGAGCTGACAGCCGTCGATACGGATGAAATTTCGTTTGAAGTGGCCAGCAGCATAGCCCCTGAATTCACCTGCCCCGAATGGATAACTCCGGCAGGACCTGCCGCAGCCATCGGCACCAATGTGTACAAGTTCAAGCTGTCGGCCATGACAGAAGCATCGCGCACCGGTTATATCACTGTAGGCGGCAACGGAGCAGAGCCTGTACGTGTCAAGGTAATACAGCTGACAGAGCAATATCCCACGTTTGCCGTAATCAGTGATGTGCATTTCGGCAATGCGATGGGCGAAGGTCCGATGGTCAAGGTGCCGAGAGCCTTGAAGAATCTTTCATCGTATAAGAAACTGGATGCCATCTTTGTGGTGGGCGACCTTGCCGACAGCGGCAAGCCCGAGCAGTACCAGCAGCTTGTAGAAGTCTTCAACAACCCTGCCAACTATTCGAACCCCATAGAGCGCAAGATTTTCATGCTAGGTAACCATGACAATTACAGCAGCTCAACCAACTATGTGCAGGGACTAAAGCCCATGAATGGCGGCAATCCCTATCCTTACGACCAATACATAGTCATTAAAGGCTATCCATTCATTACCATAAGCGACCGCGGCAGTGCCAACTGTGACGACAACGACCTGAACGATGGTGAAACATCCTACCCTAAAGCCGTTCGCGACACCTTGGCCCGCTGGCTGGAACGTGCCTCAAAAGAATGTCCGGGCAAGCCCATCTTCGTGTTCACCCACGTACCGCCCAAGTACACATGCTATAGCAGCTGGCCCGGCGAAGGCACGGAAAACTACCCCACATGGGCAATGAAAACATTGAACCCCATCCTGAACAAATATCCTCAGGCCGTGGTTTTCTCGGGTCACAGCCACTTCCCGTTGGCCGACCCCCGCTCCATTCATCAGGGAGTAGACCCTAACAGTGACAAGCAAAACTTCTTTACGGCCATCAACACCGGCAGCACCACCTATACCGAAATAGAGTCGGCAGTGGATGAAGGCATACACCCCAAAGGCTACGATAACGTAACAGAAGGACTCATAGTCAGCGTCCAACCGAGCGGCAATGTGCTGGTTCAGCGCTACGATACTGAACGCAACGAAGAGATAGAAGCCAATGACCCGTGGGTGCTGAAAGCCCCGTTCGACGGCACGAAGTTTGAATATGCCGACGTCAGAGACAAGTATGACAACAATGTAAACAACCTGAAATTGAGGGACGGCCTGCCGGTTCCCGAGTTCCCGGGTGACGCAAAGATAGAGCTGCGCAATACACCCACCGGCTTTATTGCCACATTCCCGCAAGCCAAGAACAACGACATCGTGTTCAGATATCTGGTGCGCGCCATCAACGATAAGGGCTATGCCGACAAGACAGTCTGGGCATTCTCCGGCTATTTCCTAAACAGTGCTACTCCCAATCAGGTTGAGGCCGAAGTCAGTGATTTGGAAGAAGGCAAGCAATACACAGTCAGTGTCACAGCCTATGATGCCTACGGAAACAGTTCGTCGACCATTGTCAGCGGACCTATTATAATAGGTAAGAGCACCAATCCCGAGGACATGCCACCTGCCCGCTTTGGTAGTTGGGACTTCAAAGACAAGGCCGACCCGCTGAAGTGTGTAGAGGGAACAGCCCAACTTGTGCCGGCCAACGTAACTTATACCGGCGTAATAACTATGCAGAACACTATAGACGATGCCGGCATCACCTACACAGAGTCGGGTGACAATAATCTTAGCGCATTGCTCGTTCCCCAGGCTTCGACCTTCAAGGTGGTGACAGGCAAACCCCTGTCGTCCTACACCATTATGTATGACGTCAGAATAGCCGACGCACTGTCTTGGCACACGCTGCTGCAGACCAACCTGAAAAACGACGATGATGCGGATTTCTGCATCGACCGCGGTAACCGCAGGGTAGGCCTTTTCCACTCAGACTTCGGATATGCAGGCCAGGTACCATTGAATGAATGGCACCGTATTGTATTGAGAGTTGATAATGGCGTGCCCTCCACCTATATCGATGGAGAAAAAGTATTGCAGGGCACCGGAACTGCCAATGGCAGATGGACCATACAGGATGACGGCTTCTTTATATTCTGCGACAATGACGGTGAAGACAGCGATATCGACGTAGCCGCCTTCTCAATCTGGGATTCGGCATTGAGCGATATGCAGATATGCAATCTGGGAGGCTATGCAACACCGGGCGGAGACGCTCAGGAAGTGCCTGCAAGCATCGGGGAATGGAACTTCGCGGGCAGCAATCCGTTGGACAATAGTAACGGCACCGAGGTGGAACTTCTGCCCGGTACGGTTTCCGACAATGGTGAAATTTCCATGAAGGGCTCCATCGATGAAGCCGGCATATACTATATTGACGACCCGGGCATACAGGGAAAAGTAATCCGCGTCCCCAAAAATTCGGCCTTGAAACTCTCTGTAGACAAGTCGATGGACAACTACACCTTATCATATAAAATAAGGCTTCCCAGGCTGGAAAGCTACAACTGTCTGCTGCAATGCACGCCCGACAACTCGGACGATGGCGATATATTCGTCAAGAGCGATGGCACAATCGGACTGGCAACCAACGATTGGGGCTATGCCGGAAACCTGTCTGCCAACACCTGGTATCACTTTGTCTTTACAGTAAAAGACGGTGTTCCCAGTTCATATATTGACGGAGAAGAACTCCTTAAAGGCTCAGGCGTGGCAGAAAACCGCTATGTCATTTCGGAAGAAGGAGCCTACCTGTTCTGCGACAACGACGGTGAAATGGGAGATGTCGACGTTGCCGGCCTCAGATTCTGGAATGTAGCCCTCAGCAGTGAGCAGATAAAGCAACTCGAGGCCGAAGAAGCATCCAGCGGAAAGCTTTATGCCGATGTGAAAGAAATCAACATGCGTGAAGGTAACGAGTTTAGCATCAGAGTCACCAGCACAGTAGAGCCTACATTTGACCTGCCCGGGTGGATACAGCTCAAACGCCCGGTTCCATCCATCGGAAGCAGCAAGTATGTGTTCCATGTCGACTCGATGACAGAGGTAGGCACGCGCACTGCCGAAGTCACAATCAAGGGACCTGATGCCTGCGGCCTTGCTCCCTATGTCTTCACTGTGACGCAAACCTACTCGGGAGCCGATGTACCTCAGGCAAAAGCAACATGGAATTTCAACAATCCTTCGTCGCTTCTCGACTGCGAAAATCCTGAGGCCGCATTCATGCAGGCCGCCACAATAGGAGACAACAGTGTATCATTGGTGGATTCATACGATGATGCCGGAATCACGGCAATCGCAGGTCCCACCGATGAAAACAAGGCAATCCGTGTTCCGGCCGGCAGTGCATTGAACATACAGTTTGATGCCGAAAGCGAAGAACGCATTGCCAATTATGCCATCATGTACGACATCCGTGTTCCCGAAAAGATAGGATGGTGTGGATTGCTCCAGACCAATTTAAGCAACAATGACGATGCCGATTTCTTCATTAATGGCTCATATTCAACCATCGGAAGCGGCAGCAACGGCTGGCATTATGATGGAAAGGTATATGCCAACCGCTGGTACAGAATCGTGCTGAACCTTGTCGACGGCGTTCCTTCTGCCTATATCAATGGCGAACTGGTAACGGCCTCCGAAAGCGCTCACGAAAGATGGGCTTTGGATCCGTTGGGGTGCCTTTTGTTTTGCGACAATGACGGAGAGAAGACCGACATAGACGTTGCAGCCATCAGTTATTGGGACAAAGGACTGACCAGCACACAGATAGCCAAGTTGGGCAGTGTAGACTATCCCTACATCTTTACCGACAACGAGAAAGTGGAGCTCGAAGACGGCACAAAAGACTTTACCATTACCATCAAAAGCTCCGTAGTGCCCAAGTTTGAAACTTCGGAATGGATTCGTCCTGTTAGCGTTTCACCGGCAGCAGGTGAGCACATCTATCAATTCCGAGCCGACGACATGCAGGAAGAAGGTACACGTGAAGGCACCGTCACCATTACATCTGCCGATGCAACCGGTGCTTGCGAACCTGTAGTTATAAAGGTAGTGCAAAGCCACTATGCAGGTGGTGTTCCCACGCCCACGGCTGCATGGGATTTCAGCGATGAATCAGACTTGTTGAAAGCCGGGGCGGGTACAGCCGTCTTGTTGCCCTACAGTGTAAGCGACAATGGCTCTATCGAGAGACTCGAAAGTGCTGCCGGCCTCGACATAACGCCGATTGAAGGCCCGAATGCGGGCAGCAAGGCCGTAACGCTCGGCAAGAATGCAGCCTTCTTGATGGAACCCAACGAAGGCCGTGCCTTCTCAAGCTATACTCTGATGATGGACATTCGCAGAAACACAGAGGAATGGTGTTCACTGATGCAAACCAATCCAGAAAATTCGGAAGACGGAGAAATCTTTATCCAGCCATCCGGAGATATAGGTCTTGGAGGCCATATACCATATGTCAACAAGATAGAAACGTCCCAATGGCATCGCATTGTCGTGGTAGTGAAAGACAATGTCCCGGCCATCTATGTCGATGGCATGCTTGCCACCGCAGCCTCGTCGGCATTCGACAGATACACGATTGCAGAGCAGGGTGCATTTCTTTTCTGCGACAATGACGGCGAGATGAGTCCTATAGACATTTCGGCCATCAGGTTCTGGATCGGGCCGTTATCGGCAGGACAAGTAGAAGCACTTGGAAAAGCAGCCGAATAGGTTTTCCATATCCTATGAAACGGGGTCTGATGCAAGGCTTTTGCCACATCAGACCCCGTTTTCTTATAGTAAGGGCGCATTATCGTGCTATATCGGGTGCCTGCCAGAAAAAGTCGGCGTCAGTGGTCTTGATACCTCCGCCGTGACATTCGCTGCCCAAGGGCTGAAGTATAATGTAGTCCGACTGCTTGCCATCGCTTTCAACTTCCGGACGGTTGTCTGCATGGCAGCTAAGGTAGAAAAGGTTTTTGGCCATGTAGCTTTCAAGATACTCTTCTTTTGTCTGCTTCGTTTCGTTGTTCCAGTTGGCGTCTTCGTTCAAATTGAGCGGCAATCCCTTAATGAGCCTTTCCCTCACTTCACGATGATTGAGCAACGTGCCGTTTTCGTCAGTGATGTACGCCGCAAAACTTGGATCCATCCATACCCACTTGTTCAGTGTGCGACTCCACACTATGGCCATTACATGGCAGTCGGGATCATCTACTTTTTTAGATGAACATATAATAAAACGTGCCGGCATTCCGAGTGCCAGATAGCAGTCGGCAAGCATCATGCCGAGAAAACGGCAGTTGTACGGACGTTTTTCTTTCTTTGCCAGCCGGTACAGTTCCAAAGCATTGTATTTGCAACTGGGCCATGAGCTGCTTCCGTCGTGCCTTATGGCATTGTGAAGCCAATACATCACGTTCTTGATTTTGCTGATTTCGTCTCCGTTGCCTGCAATACTGTCGAGCTTGAGTGAATCGCGTATTTGTTTTAGCAAAGGCGTGTTAAGCTCGTAGGTAAACCGGGAGGGCGTCTGACTGTCGTGCGAATAGCGTGAATATTTCCGCAGCAACCCTATGTAGCCGCCATATTCTTTTGCCTCTTTGGCAAGCCTAACGAAAGAGGTGTCGTTTTTAAGCCAGTCAAAAATGCTGCTTTCCAAGTCTATGGAGCCTTCTCCGTTGTCGATACTCTTTTGCAGGTCGCTGAATATGATAGACTTGTATTTGTCGTAATCGCAATCCGTGATATCCAGCTGATGGGCCAGGCTACCCATGAGCAAAAGCGTGTATGCGTTTGCATCTGAATAGTTCCGGCTTTTGAGATAATCGGCCATTTCTCTGAAAAGCCTTTTGCTTTTGGCTCGTTGGCTCGTGTCTGTGATGTCTGTCTGCGGCAGTACTTGTGTGTTTGCGCTGTTGAATATGACACCGTTTACCGTGTAGTCCTTGAACAGCGGACAGCCGGGTGTCTCGGCAAATGCTGTGCTCAGCACACCTTTTTCAAAGACAATTTCCTTGAGTTGCGGGCAGTTGCTAAGCCAGTGTGTGCCTCCTCCCGAAGATATTATGTTGCCCCCGAACACCACACGCTCAAGACTCGCACATTCCGTAAAGGTGTCCCAACCGTCAATGTGTCCTATGGTGCCGTCAATGACGATTTCTCTTAAGTTTGGGCAACCCTTTACTGTTCCTGAACCAGCGATGTATCGTACATTGTGCATTTTGAGCGTTTTCAGCTTGGGGCAGTTGGTGAAACAATGCTTAATGTTTTCTGCATGTCGGGGAAATACTACTTCTTCCAGTTGTCGGCAATTGTCGAAGGCCTGTTTGTCAATAGATGTGTTTTCGGCCAATACCACACGTTTCACTTTGGAGTTGCAGAAAGCCTTAGCTTCAATGTGGGTAAGAGATATAGGCATTATTATCTCGTCAACGGCACAGCCGGCAAAGGCTTCCTGCGGTATGGCATTTTCGTCGTTGATAGTTTTGCCGTCGGCAGAGTAGGCCGTGTTATCTTTCTTTAGTTTGGTTTCGCTCAGGTCAAGACGTAAAACTGTATTGCCCTTTTGTGCCGTCGTTATGCCGTCGGCATCCAAAAGTTTGCGCAGAAGCCTCCAGTCTGTGCCGTTGAGTGTGCCCTTTATTTTAAGGTCGTTGATAGTGGAGAACTTGTTTGCGGTGATTTGTTCCGACAGCGTTCCAGGAATGTTTACGTTTACAGTAATCTTTTTGGCATGGGCTGTTGTTGCCAAAATGGCTGCAACAGTCCATGCAATTTGTGCTTTGTTCTTCATTGTAGGTGTTGTTTTGGTCTGTTTATTTGTATAAACGCGAAACATTGACAAATGTAATGCGAAAAATTGTTAAAACAAAGTCGCTTCATCAGCTTTTCAATGAAGACATATGTACAGGAATATGCAGGGGAGCATTTCTGCCGGCAGAATGCTCCCCTGTTGGGGTAGAAAGTCAATATAGGGTCTATTTCATACTGCTTGCTGCTTTGTTTGCAACCCTACTCTTGGGCCTCACAATATAGTTTACTACCGGGAAGGTTTGTCCGTCAATCGTGTGTTTGTACCAGCAGAGGTTCCAGTCAAAGAAGGTACGATTGGAGTTGCGGTCACCGGATGCCAGGCCGGGCACGCACGCAGAAACGGCAAAACCGCTGCCCTCGGTGTGTGTTGTTTCATTGGTGTTGTTGTAGCCGAAACCGGCTCCGGCTTTGACACATCCAGTGGTGACTACCAGCTCGCTCTCTACACCAAAGGTGAATCCGGCAGTTTTTGAGGTGCTTTCGTCCAAGGCTATTTCACGGATAACAGAACCTCCGGATCCGGTGGTTACCCAATCGTTTTCTCTGCCGTTGCCCCACATCACGTTGCCTACAGACTTAATGTCTTTGCCGGAGGCGGGATAGGAATAGGGGTCGCCGATGCGATGGTTGAATACCTGGCTGATGTCGGGTGTGCCCGGTGCGTCGGCCATTAAATACTGATACTCTTTGGCTGCCAGTCCTATGGTTTTGGCCTGTCCGGGCATGGCGATGATGAAGTTACCGCCCAGCTCGTCAGGATTGTCGGCTTTTACTATTTCATAGGTATATATGGTATAAGGGGTTACCTGCATTACTACGCGGTCGTCATCGCGAGCTTCATATTGTTGGCTGTAGGTGATGGTCTTGCCTGAAGATGTCGATGAGCTGCACTCCTGTTGTATTTTGGTGGTAAAGTCCATGCCGGCAATTTTTTGTCCGGTGATGGGTGCGTTGATTTCCAGCTCAAACCCCAAAATGGCCGATGAGGATATGCTGCTTGATTGGGTCGTTGTGGTGGTGCTGCTGCGCGAATAGCCCCATGAGGTGACAAAATCATAGTCGGGCTTTTGCTCGCCTTCGGCGTAGGAGTAGGTGGGTGGTGCGGCTAACATGGCATAGATGCGTGGCTCGGAATAGGCTGCTGTTTTTGATTTGAATTTCAGCTGCTTGCTCATAGTGCGGTCGTTGACTGCACATAGTGCGGCTGAGTTGCACCATTCGGCATCTCCGCCTCCGAACCACCACATGAGCTCTACCTGGTTGAGCTGTCCCTTGTTTTCCCAGCGTGTGCCATTTTTGCCGTAGTGAAAATATTTGTCGTCGTAGTATGTCTGTCTGGTAACCGTATATTTGTGCTCTTTGTCGAAGTTGTCTTTGGGTTCGAACCATGCATCGCACATGCAGGTGAGATTGTATCGCGAGGCATTGCGATCGAAACTGTTCCAACTGGCGAAGTAGTAGAGGCCGTCCTGCCCGGTGCCCTTTACGTCGGCAGCAATGATGTGATCGGCCAGAATGGACCAATGTGTGTCGTCAACAAACCCCAATACCTGTTCCACAAATTTGACTTTGCCTTGTTCTGCATCCCATGTCCAAAGGTCGGCACCAACGATGATGTCGCAGGGCTTGTCTTGACCGCGCAAATAAGGGAGAGTGATGTTATTATTGCCGATGTGGCCGTCGTAGCCGCGGAAACTGCCTACATTGTTGCCGGTCATTGGAACTGTTTCAAGATTGCCCGAGGCTCCCAGTTTGTAGCGATAGATGTTCATCGTGGCGTTTTTGGCTATGGTGGTGCCACTGAAGTTGCGCATCAGTGTTACGATTTCCGGATAGACGCTGTTGGTTACACGTCCTACCTTGATGTCAAGGAACCATGTTTTTCCCGCATCTCCCGAGACTTCTACCGAGGCCATTTCGTCATCTAGGTTGCCATTCCTATATATGCTGACCCAGCATCGGCCTGTGGCACGCATTACGAGCACGTCCTGTACGCCGTCGCTATTGATATCTCCAAGGGCGATGCGCACGGGCGCATCGGGATTGTTGGTGCGGAAGCTGCGGTGTGCCAATAACGACTGTTTTTCCTGGCCGTTCAACAGCTTTGCCCCGTCATAGATATAGACATCACCGTTCACGCTCACTACGATGTCATCAACGCCATCTTCGTTGAAATCTGCCGAGAGTATCTGGAAGTGTCGTTGCACATAGTCAATGCGCGACTCTGTTGTGCGGTTTTCGTCATCGTAGAGAAAATACTTGAGGCGGTTCTTGGCAAGTGGGGCGTAGTAGTATGTGTTGGGCAGGGTAACTTTTTTTACTTGGTTGTAGTTTAGTGTGGAATCGCCATAGAATTCCAATGTGATAGTGCCGTTGCCAAACACATCCGGTGAGTCGGTGCGCTTATATTTACCATTGATGAGCTGTGTCCATAGGCGCATGGGACGGCTCCACTTCCCCTCTACGATATACTGACGTCCTCCTGGCGATGTCATGGCAGTCATCTTGCGCAGCGTGTTACGATCATTCTGTTCTGCAAATCCGTTGTGATGAAAGTCAAAGTTTTGAGGATCGCGGCCATTCTTGTCACGACAAGAAAGAATACCAGAACGCTTTTCCAGATCACCTGAACGATACTGCCCACCGCCAAAATCGAAGACAACACTCTGCATGCCAGCCTTCATGGTGTAGGTGTCGCCGAGGGGACCATTGCTTTCGCCCTTTACGCGGGTTGGCATATTCTTGGGCAGTAGATCGAATCTTTGCATCATAGGAGTGTAGGCCGACGGAGCACTTCTCATGCCACGCACATGAAAGCCTACGCTGTTGTCCAAATGTGTCATTATCATCACATTATCCTGTCCATCCTGTAGTACGAGGCTGGTGGGTTTCAGATTCTTGGTGCTACGCAACAGATAGCGTGCTTGAGATGCAACGTTGATGGTTCCCTTATAAAGGTCACCGTGAGGTGTGAGCCCCAGTGAGTAGACGTCAGTGTCGGTTCCTTGTGAGGGCCATTCTCTACCGCGGCTCTTCATTGCTTTGCCTGCCTTCGCATAGCCTCCCAGTTTGCCGATCAGGTAATCCACCTCTCCTTGTGAGGGCAGGGTCCATCCTTCGGGTAGCGCTTTCAACGCTGCTGCCTTTGTGTAATATACGTCATTATCTCCATGCACATACATACGTGCAGGACTTCCGCTGCTTGCCACGTTCCAATCTTCCAGCTTTGCCACACGCCCCACTCCGTCGAGGCCGTCTTTGGCATGCAGATCTTCGGCCATCCATAGTTGGTCGCCTACGCGTACGATGGTATAGTTGTATCCGTCAGCGTCCTCACAGCGGAAGAAGTCAAAGTAGATGGGGTGAGAAGATCGTGGGGAATTCATTGTGATAGTGCGCATTTGGCCCGAACTGCCTGTGAATCTGAGCACATCGCCTACGGCATATTCAAGTTATACTCTCTTAGGCTTATTGCTAATTTCTGTGATGAATGGAGAGCGGGTAAAGTCGTCAACTGTGGATGTCTCGGCGGATTGGCTGGTCTGCCAACTCAAATCAGCCATCAAAGTTTCCGATGTGTTACCAGCCCATTTTATACTGCGCTTTAGCCCCGGTGCCGTAGCTCTTACTATATATACACCCTTGCCCAAGGGAGGAAGGGTCACCGAGGCAGAATATGAGGATACTTGCAGTCGTGTCTGCCATGCGAGACGCCCATCTATCGTATAGATGGCGAGCTGTACATCGGAAGGTCGCTTTAAGCTTACTTGCAGTTTGCCGCCTGTAATTCGCAGGTCTCCGCTTTGTTCGTGGATGGCACTATTAATGGCCGTGAGGTCCTCTTTGGATTTGAGCAGCAGGGTGTCTTGTCCTTGAAGCGATGCGCTCTTGCCATTGGAGAGGTTCTCTACAACGACCCCGTCAACAGTGGCAGTTTCACCGCGTCCGGCAAATGTAATCTTGTAGACAGGATGCCCAACATCGGCCCATGCAGCTATGGAGGAAAATAGTATGCCTGCTGCAGCAAAGCAAATGGTGAGATGCTTGAAAGAGTTGAATTTCATCATAAGAAAGAATTTGATTGTTGTAACGATTGCAAAACTATTCTTTCGTGTGGTGTTTTGTGTTTTCATCGCAAAAACAACAAAAATCATGCGAAAAACAACGGGGAGTTTTTCTTATAATGAGAATTGAATCATGTTTCAGGTATGCGTTCTCTGCCTCCGGATAGTTTTTTCACAAGTGTAGTGAGAGCTACTCGCGTGTGACACATTTCTTGTAAGCTTGAGGAGTCATGCCTGTGAACTTACAGAATTCTTTGTGGAAATTGCTTCGGTCGTTGAATCCGGCCTTTTCGTATACTTGTGACAATCTTACCGTGTCGGAGGCAATAAGTTCTTGTGCATACTGCAGACGCAGACGCATTCTCCAGGATCGGAATGTCATGCCGTACTCGCTGCGCATGTAGGCTGCAAGCTGTTGGCGTGTTACACCCAGCTGGCGTGCTATGAGGTCGGTGCTGGTATCATTCTTTAAATAGAGTTTCTGCTCTATCCAGCGGTTAAGGTGAATTTTCAGTGTAGGCACGAAAGTGCTGATGTCGCATTCGACTTGTTCGGTCTTTGTCTGTTTGCCGGCCTCATAGCCTGAGGCCTGTACAAAGAACGCCCCGTCTGCAATGTAGTTTATCATGGTGATGGCTACACTGAGATAATATATGGTGTAATATACTACAAAAAGACTATAACTCATGGTGTCCATAGGACGTGCACTGACTGCCAATGCCATGATTCCTATGATTAGTGCGCTGTAGAACATAAGCCGCACGGGATGTAAATGTGTACCGACATCTTCATCATAGAACTCTTCCAAGTTGGCCTGCACACGATGGGAAAGTCGGTGAAACATGCAAGTGTGAGCCACCAGTTGTCCTGTATAGGCCAACAGTGCTATGGGCCACAATATACGGTAAAGAAGGGGGAAAAGTAGTTTTGAGATGACTAAAAGCAGGCTGCATAGGATGCGGCAAAGATGATGATGAATTTGCGTAGTGAGAAGTTTGCAGGAGCTATGAGTGTCGAGGATGTGTAAGTGAAAAGCAGGGCTTGAAAAGAGGCCACGCTGAGGGTGACAAGAGATAGAAGATCCGTGTCTTTACCTGAGCTCTTGAAATAGCCGGAGATGGAAAGCAGTGCAAAGGTTGCAAAAAGGATCCATCTTGCTCGCGAGAGCTTATCCCACTGCTCTCCGTGAGGAATGCGAAGGAATGCAAGTACCAGTGCTGCTGTGGCAATGACGGCTGATGATATAATGGAGAGGGCAAAATGAATAAGCATATATATCATTTCGCTATGATCGGTTGCTGGGGAATGCAGAATTTGCTGCAGCATGTCATCGTTCTTGTTTTTGTTTGACGTACAAAAATACGAAAATAGGTAAGAATGGCATGCTCCAATAGGAGGTTATAAGGTAAAATAGTTGTGTTTGGAACTTATTTTACGTGAGTTCGACGAAATATAATCGTCTGTAATTTTGGTGATTAGCGAAAATTGT